>Ga0209064_1002429_pt1 | contig 20758 bp, 23 predicted proteins | sample Inofromicrocosms_FD_187498 | JGI IMG/M metagenome (GOLD analysis project Ga0209064, IMG submission 187498) | Mouse cecum microbial communities from Vienna, Austria - Inoculum for glucosamine and mucus D2O microcosms (SPAdes) (version 2) | ecosystem: Host-associated > Mammals > Digestive system >... | reverse complement strand
ACAGATTACGAATAAGTTGGATGTTGACGGCAAACAGCCGTACTTCGTATATGGAACAAGGCGGTAACGTTTATCAGATAAGAGGAGCTATCTAAAATTTTTTCTATCAGGTGAAAATATGCTGTACTTAGGAATTGATATCGGTAAACGAAAACATGTTGCATCTCTGATTGATGAAAAAGCTAAGGTCTTGTTTAAAGCGTTTTCCTTTTCGAATACAATCGCTGGAGCAAATAGCTTGCTTGGAAAACTGGCTGTGCATACCGATGAAACAAATGTTGAAATCGGTATGGAAGCAACAGGTCACTATTGGCTCTCAATTTATTCTTTCTTTATTGAAAAAGGCTTTACAGTACATGTTGTAAATCCGATTCAAACAGACGGTTGGCGACTATCGGAGATTTAAAGCGCAAAGTTATTTGTGTACTTGACCAAATATTTCCCGAATATCAGTCTGTTTTTTCCGATATATTCGGCGAGACATCAAAAGAACTTCTTTCACACTTTCAAACTGCTGATGATTTTGAAAATATATCTTCCGAACAGCTTGCGGATGTTCTTGAAAATGTTGCTTTCAAAGGCTTTGCAAAAAACAAGATTACTCAGATTTCAGAGCTTGCCGCAAATTCCTTTGGTTTAAAATTCTGCCGTGACAGCTTTTCCTTGCAGTTAAAGCTACTTATTGAGCAAATCCGTTTTATTGAAGCTCAGGTATCAGATGTGGAAATGGAAATCAAAACCATACTTCATAAAATTGATTCTCCCATCACAACCGTTCCGGGTATTGGCGATATTAACGGTGCTGTTATTCTCGGTGAAATCGGAGATATCTCACGGTTTTCAAACGCTTCTAAGCTTGCTGCCTACGCAGGTATTGATGCTTCTGTCAGCCAGTCGGGTGATTTTCAGTCATCCAACAACAAAATTAGCAAACGCGGTTCTCCTTATCTGAGAAAAGCACTTTTTCAGGCTGCTTTGGTTGCCGCTTTTCATGACCCTGTTTTCTCTGCTTTTTATCAGAAAAAGCGTAGCGAGGGTAAGCATCATTTAACCGCCATTGGTGCTGTTGCAAGAAAGCTTTGCAATACCATTTTTTCTGTCCTTAAAAATAACACGTCCTACATACCTCAAATCAAATAGTCTTTTATCTGCTTTTTATTTCAGACTTGGGTTTTTCTCAGGTCTTTTTGTCCTGCATATTTTTTCATAACTTTTTCAAAATTCCTCTTATACTTTTTTCTCTTTACCTATTGACTTTTTATAGTTGGTCTTTCTGTTGACTTCATATCAATATTATGATATAATTTGAGTATAATAAAATCAGAGGTGAATGCTATGCCAACAATCCGTCCAAGCGCCGATCTGCGAAACAACTATAATGAAATATCCGAGTTTTGTCACGAATATTCCGAGCCTGTGTTCATTACCAAGAACGGCAAAGGCGATCTTGCCGTTATGAGTATTGAAGTTTATGAACAGCTGAAAGGCAGGCTTGAATTGTACGGCTTGCTTGAAAAAGGTCTTGAAGATGAACGTCAGGGAAAAATCCGTCCGTTTACGGAATCATTAAACGAAATTCGTAAAGGACTGAATGAATAATGTACCGAATAAACATTACCGAAGCAGCTCATGCCGATTTACAAAATGCCGCCGTATACATTGCAGTAACTTTAAATAATAAAACGGCTGCAAATCGACTTCTTGACCTTACAAATGAAAAAATCAATGTTCTGTCACACTCGCCCTACATAAACGCTCTTGTAAAAGATACTTTTTTAGCCTCAAACGGTATACGTATGCAAATTATCAATAATTATCTTGCTTTTTACGTTATCCGTGAAGAAACACAGTCTGTTTCCGTTATCAGGTTTCTTTATTCCCGACGTGACTGGATTTCTATACTTAAAAATGATTTTAAAAACTGAATGTGTACCGTATTTTCGGTACACTTTTTTTGTCAATACATATTGATTTACATATTTAATTATTATATAATGCATAAAATAAATAAATTTTAGGATTAAAATCCCCGCCGCATTTATAACAGCGGGGATTTATCTGACAACAGTTAATACTTCCTTTTACTGCCTACAAATTCCACAAGTCTGAGATTGACATATTTCCCCGTATCCTCCATAGAAAAAACTGCGCTGTATTTGTTGCCTTTGGACGAAGTACAGTTTTTCAGAGTTACTCTGCCTTTCTGAAGCAGTTCGGAAATTTCCGCAGCAGTATAGTTTCTGCCGATACGCTTATCTGACTTGAAGATAAAGAAACCGCAGTTATCACGTCCAGCCGAACAGGAAAATCCCTTGCTGTTCTCTATAACAGGTTTTCCGCAGCGTGGGCATACCCCTACTGACTGATTTCTTGTTACGTCACATCGGTTTTCCCTGCCTCTTTCATAGTTAACTATGTCTGTAACATTCCTTACGATTTCCGAAAGCAGGTTTTCTCCATTGCCGGTACCGTGTTCTATATCGGATAATGCCTGTTCCCACCTTGCGGTAAGCTCCGCAGACTTTACGATTTCAGGCAGTGAAGCCGCAAACTTTCTGCCGTATTCCGTAGAAACAAGCTGCTTCTTCTTACGCTCGATATATCCGGCAGCTATAAGCTCCTCAATAATCGAGGCTCTTGTTGCAGGCGTTCCAAGTCCGCGCTCCTTTACATATCCCCCCAATTCCTTGTCGGTAATAAGGCGGTCAATGTTCTCCATTACAGACAGCAGGCTGCTTTCTGTAAACCGTTTAGGCGGTTTTGTTTCCCCCTGCTTTACTGTAACATTTTCAGCGGTAAATGTTTCATTTTCACAATATGAAATATAACACCGATTTTCTCCTTTATCCTCAAGAACGGCTAGTTCGGAAATCTTGTATTTTTTCCACCCGTACTGTTCGGGAACTTTAACCGTCAGCCTGAAAAATTCCCCCTCACAGATAAATTCGTACTTAGTTTCATTAAAGATATACGGCTTGTCCAGCGCACACAAAAATCGGTTGATTACCAAACGTATTATTTTTTCCTCATTTTCGTTAAGAGGAGTATCCGCAAGCCTGCCGATAAGATTTGTAGGGATAACAGCGTGGTGATCTGAAATCTTATCGTTGTTTATAACTCGGCTGTCAATCATAAGTCCCTGTTCCTGCAAATTATGAATACGTTCACAATCATAATCCGCAAGGCACTTTACAATGCTTTCAACAAGCGGTATCATATCGTCTGAAAGATAATTACTGTCTGTTCTCGGATATGTAATCAGCTTATTTTCATATAGCGACTGAGCTGCTTTCAGCGTATCAGCCGCAGTCATTCCATACACATCGTTTGCCTCCTGCTGCAATGAGGTAAGGCTATGGAGCAGCGGACGGTTTTCCTTTTTCTGTTCCGTTTGGACAAGGGATACAATTACAGCCTTACCGCTGCATTTGGCTCTCATAACTTCAGCCTGTTCGAAAGTATCAAATACTCTTTCGCACTCTGCGCCGTTTTCAAGGATAACCTTGTAAAACGGTCTTTTTGTAAATGCTGCAATCGCTTCATCACGGCTTGCAATGATATTTAAAATAGGTGTTTTGACCCTGCCTACCTTGTGACGGTCATTATTGAGAATACTATACAAACGTGACAGGGACATTCCGAGAATCCAGCCGGATTTTGCCCTTGTGAAGCCGGCAAGGTAAAGGTTATCCTTTTCCGAACTGTCAAGTAAATTATTCATTCCCTGCCTGATACTCTCGTCAGTCAAAGAGGAAATCCACAAACGCTTGACAGGTTTTGAACAGCAAAAATAATTATATATATATCTGAATATGCATTCCCCCTCACGTCCTGCGTCGCAGGCATTGATTATCTCGGCAACGTCATTTCTTTCAAACAGCTTTTTCAGCATTTTTATTTGAACTCCATAGCCGTTAAGTGGGAACAGCTTAAATTCCTGCGGAATAAGCGGCAGTGAATCAAGCTCCCACTTTTCAAAACCGTAATTGTCAGGCATTCTGATACCGAACAAATGACCGAGAGCATTTGTAACTATGTAACCATTCCCCTGCCAGTAAAACGTACTGCCCTCTGAAATCTTTTCCGCGGCTCCTACACAGTAAGCCACCGACTGGCTAACGCTGGGTTTTTCCGTAACAATAAGTCTGAACATATATTTTATCCTCCTGTATATTTTTTACTGCGGAATAGACAAGCTGAGCTTGAGCTTGTTTATAACCTGCGCCGAAATGTCAATAATAAACTCATATACGTCGAAATCCTCATAATAATCCGTATCCACACGGTACAGCGCCGTCATGCTGTTATTCTCCGTCATTATCCTGTAAACAAGCTTAACCAAACCGCTTTCCATATCATAGAACACATCATATCCCCGCACCACGATTTTAGTATTGTCCGCAGTATCTCCGTAGCTGTCAAGACTGAATGTTCCAAGATGTATACATCTGTCATACAGTATGCCGTTTTCCTTTATACTCTCAGGAAGAATTTCATCGGTATACTGCTCTCCGGCGTACATTTGGTATCTGAATACAGGCGCAGCGGGCAGGCTCGTATCCCTGAATCTTCCGAACACCGTAAATGCCGACTCTACAATGCTTTCTATTTCCTCATCACAGATATATCCGTCATTCTGCAATATGCAGAATTGTGTGAGCGCCGCCTGAATGTCCTCCGCAATTTTTGTAAATCTCATCATTCTCATCATAATTTTTATTTCCTTTCCTTTTCATTTTCTGAATTTTCCTCTGCCTTTAAGACACCTGTTTCATTCTGCGGAACAACTCCGCTGAAATCTCCCTTTTGTACTGCTTTACGGAACAGATCTATATCATAACCGCCTTTGTTTATTACATCGCACAGTGACGACATTTTTATAGTCTCCAATTTAGATGAAATGCTTTTTTCCTTGACCATAAGAGTTTTAAGCATATTTTTATGGTACTCTATCAGTCCCTGCGTTTTCTTTATATTTTCCCTGCACCGTTCAAGCTCCTGCGTGTACTTCTTTTCTTTGTCAACCAATCACCTGTGCCCCTTTCTGATACGTGTAATTATGTAGGCAAGAAGAACCGCTCCGAGTATTATCCCGTCCGCTATGCTGAATTTAAAACCGTAATTTACCTGACGGAAAGCGCCCGTCCCTCTGACCGCCCCTACTGTAATGCTTGCCGTAATTACAACGGAAAAGACTATCAGAATACCTATAAAAACCTTATCTTTTTTCGGTTTGCCATGCGGTACTTCCTCCGGATCGCTTCTGACTTTCATTTTCCTGAAATAATCAAACAACTCAGCCGACCTCCTTTATTTCCTTTATATTAGCAAGATAAATTTCAAACAGCTCTCTCTGCTCATCACTGAATACCGCCTTTTGCATTACAGTTTCCAACTGATAATTCACTACATCACCGTAAAGATAGCAATGATTTTGATTATCACAATAAACAGTTTCTGCTGAAACATATATCTGATTCATGTCGAGCATTGCATAAGCCTGAGTACTTATCAGCATTCCGGCGCTCCACACGCCGCCTTCTGCTCCGACATTTCCCCAGCCGCTCAGCGTTTCACCGTTTTTAAGATAAATGTGCAGATTAATATACATATTTGAAACATGAGTATATGCCGTTCCCTGAAAAGTTATTTTCATTAGTCCGTTTCCTGCATACTCAACGCCGCTTATTCCGAAATCTCCCTCTGCCATACTAAGCTGTATGTTTTCGTTTTTACTGCAATCCTTGTGCAGACAGTAATCATATTCATAACGGTAATAAAAGCTGTAAAACATCTCGGCAGCGTTCTTTATTTCCTCGTCGGTAAATTTAAAATCATCTGTTTTACCGTCAACGACATTCTGAAACTTCTGTGCTGCAAGAACGGCAAGCACTGCGTCATAATCTATAAATTCAAGTTTTCTGTTATTAAAGTTATCCAGTCCCTCTATCTGTGTTCCGTCATATCTGTATTCGGGTGCAAGCTCCGTCAGTCTGTCAATTTCTGCCTGCATATCGGCTTCATACTGCTGTATCTGAGAAATATATTTATTTACATTGTTCTTCACCGCCTCTTCCGAAGTATCCCCGTCAGGCGCAAGCCAAGCAAAGGTATTGCTTACTGCCGAGCATATAACGGTAATTATGCCGTTCAGCAGAAGAACAACTATGAAGATAACAGCAGCTAAGGCAAGTATTAGAATACCAACCTTTGATGTGACGATTTTTCTAATTGCCATTACGGTTTTTTTAGCTGTTTCCTTTGCCCGTTTTGCATTCCTTTTTACACGTTCTGCCTGCGCCTTTGTATTTTTAGGTATACTTTTTACCGCCCGTCCCGCTCTTACACCAGTCCTTGAAGTATTCAGAACAGCTTTTCGGGCGTTATCGGCATATCTCAGCTCAGTTAGTCCCTGCTTGATTGTTTCCGTTCCCGTATCTGTTACGGTCGATTTATCAATTTTGGTTTTCAATAGCTGATGTCCCGTATCCTTTGCTATATTCTTTATGCCTCCGCCTACCGCCGTTGCTATTTTCCCGACGTCCTTTGCGCTGCCTATCCTCACTCCGTTCTTTACCATGGAATGTATCTTACCAACGCCATTTGAAACCCCTCTGACCGATGTTTTCAGCATACCGCCTGCCTGAATGGCAGTACTTCCTGCACTATGAACAGCCTGTGCCATTTCAATTACAGAAGAACCCTCGCTGTCAGCTTTGGCTATGGTATACTTTTTGTTTTTCAGTCTTGCCTGTTTCAATGACCTGCTGCGAAGTACGGCTTTTTTTCTAAACGCCTTATCCGCAGACCTGATTTTATCTTCAAGATTTTCAGTCCTTGCAATAACAGCCCTTACATCGGCAGAATAGGTTACTTTAGCTGTCCTGATATATTCGGCGCTCCTCTGTGTTCTTATATATCCGCTGTCAATTCCAGTCTGAATCGTACTAACAGCGACAGCGGTCACGGTTTGATATGCTGCGGAGGAAGCATTATTCCGTTTAAGGACAAGTTTCCTCATAACGAGCTGTATGACCTGATGACTACAAAGCTTGAAGAAGTGCAGACGGAGTAAAGGAGCGGTAAGATGTCGGAAATCAAGACAAAAATCAAGTCTTCCGATACGGATATTCATTCACAGAATAAGGTTGTAAAAAGCTATGCTCAAAAACTGAAATCGTCAGTCATATCAACGGAGCATAAAAAAGCGATACTGAAAGAAATGCGGTCCGAGCTTATTGCGGAGCAGTTTTGCAGACCACGGAAACGTCCCGTTGGTAATATAAAAAGTTCCGCATTGAAAAGCTGTGTTGGAAATACTGCTGAATATCGTCAGCAGATTATCCGATATATTCAATATCTTTGCAAGCTGCATACGGTCACTTGCCGCTTGATTCAACATCATTACAAAATCGGTATTGGACAGCATACTTCTTGCCGTTTCCGACTTCAGCAAATCCTCCACATTCTGAGTTATCCCCGTAGGTACTCCGCCCCACTTTCTTGCTCGTTTGTAAAGTTCAAAAAGGAAGTTTGCAGAATACTCGTTTGCAAAGAGCAGATATATTTCGTCCATGTATATCCATGTGCGCTTGCCCTTAGCACGGTTTTCGGTTATCCTGTTCCATACATAGTCAAGGACTATAAGCATTCCCAGCGTTTTAAGCTGTTTGCCAAGGTCTTTTATGTCATAGGACACTACCCTGTTTGTTGTATTTACATTTGTCCTGTGAGCAAATACATTCAAATTTCCCTTAATGTAAAGCTCAAAGGACAGCGCCAGTCCCTGTGCTTCTTTTTCAGGCTGTGCTTTCAAATTTTCATAAAAATCCATAAGCGTAGGCTTTTTTGATACGTCAAAATCCTGCATATATTCAGCGTATGTAACTGTCAGACAGCGGTCGATAATCGCCTTTTCCTTTGCCGTAAGTCCCTGTTTTCCAACAAGACACTCGCAGAACGAAAGTATAAAATCTGATTTCATTACCAGCGGACTTTCATCATCAGAATAATTCTTTGACATATCAAGAGGATTTATATAGTTGGTACTTGCTGGAGATACGTTTATTGTTTCTCCGTTCAGAGCAGCAACAAGGTTTACGTATTCTCGCTCAGGGTCAATTATGATTATATCGTCGTCTGTTGCAAGGAATACATTCAGCATTTCACGCTTTGCCGAAAAGCTCTTGCCCGATCCGGGAGAACCGAGAATAAATCCGTTTGGATTTTTCAGCATAAGACGGTTGAATATAATCATATTGTTTGACAGTGCGTTCAGACCGTAATACATTCCATTCCTCTGCGAAATTTCCTTGCTTGAAAAAGGAAGAAATACCGCCGTGCTCTCCGTTGTTAGAGTACGTCTTATTTTCAGCGTGCAGTTTCCTATGGGCAGTACGCTCTGAAGTCCCTTTTCCTGCTGATATTTCAGTGTTGACACCGAGCATATATGTTTTCTTATAACTGATTCTACTGTTTCCGTGTTATTCTCCAGTTCTTCAAAGTCCTTTGCCGTCACCATTATTATCACATTGTCAAGAAACATTTTCTGATTCTTGGATCGGAGATCGTCAAGAAGTTCCTCTGCTTCCGCAAGACTGTGCTTCAAGTCCTCATTTATTACGTCGGAAGTATACCCCGACTGTATGGCTTTCTTCTCTGCCTGCAATTTATTTGCTCTCATAGATGTAAGCTGCCTGCTTACTATTTTCAGCGCCTTATATGGGTCTACCGGTGAGATATTCACCGTCACCATAACATCAAGATTTGTATTTGCAATGTCCGTCAGAAGATCGTCCTTTAAGCTTGCGGGCATATCCTTTATGAACATGGTTCGGGCGTACTTGTCATTCCACATAAAGTAATCTTTTTTAAACTCAAAATAATCGGGACAGCAGTATTCTCTTTCGATCTGCCTACGGAAATCCTTTATATTCAGGTGCGGTATCTTTTCATCAACGCTTCTGAATATGTCTTTCATAAGATTTATCCTGTCATTTGATGTAAGAGGAGTCAGAGCAGAACCGATTTTCTTGAATGCGTTTGTAAGCTCCAAGTCAATGGAAACAAACTTTGACTGCGCCGTTTCAAGGTCTGCCGACTGCACTGTTACCGTCAGATATTTATTTCTGATTATACCGTTTTGTCCCTGTTCCATTTTATCCACAAGCATATCATTGTACACATCAACATACTTGTCAAAATCGTTTCCCTTGTGCTTCAAAAGCACCATTTTATTAAAATCATCTTTATTGACTCTGTTATTATGCACTGTTATCTGTATATCCGCTGATGTATCAAAACTGTTCAAAACCGAACAATAACCGAGGAATATTCCCTCCTGTTCCTCCTGCTTTGCTATTGAATAATTCACATCTTCAAATCGGTAGGTCTTACTGTACTTGTTATCGTCCACTTTCATTATTCCGTCAGCACACAAACATTTATACGGCAATGTTTTCTGAGATGTTTTCGGAACTATACGTTTGACGCGTCTGCTCTTTTTAGCCGGTTTCGGCTTTTTCTGTTTGTTGAGCCTTATACTGTCACGTTCCTTTGCTGACAGTTTTGATATATCCTCCGTTTCTAACAGCTTTTTCTTTTGGGCTTTCCTCAAATATACAGCCGCTGCCACAGCAGCTCCGAATACTCCTGCAAGCAATAAGAACGCCTGAGCATTGTTTGAAGCCGAGTTATTTACAGTCAGCACTTCCGTTTCAGTAACCGCAAGCGTTTCACTTTCCGATGAAACGGCTGTTTGAACCGTTCCTCTGACTGCCGTTTCAGTTTTATGCCTAATCCCTGTTTCTGTCTGGAACGGCGTAACTGCTGTTTCTGTTCTTTCGGCTTTTTCGGACATTTCAGTAAATGCAGATTCAGTTTCCTCTGTTTCCTGCTTTTCGGCTAAAATAATGAATGTTTCAGCAGGCTTTTGCTTCGTGAACTCACTATGTACCTCCGTTATTTCAGTTTTTACCGCTTCTGTTACAGGCTCCGCCATAACAAACTGTATTGCCGTTGTTTCCTTTGGCTTCACTGTTTCTTCCTCCGCATAAATCTCTACGGGAACTCCGTCCTCATCAAGCGGAATATTTTCATATATGTTTTTTCTCAAATATTCTACCAGCCTTTCTAAACATCTGCTTTAACGCACTTCCTTTTTCATTTTCTGCTATTTCCGCCTCTAATTCCTCAGCAAGATATGTGTTTCTCAATTCTGCAAATATCGGCTCGCTTGTATATACACGTTTCTGCGGAGTAAAGCTATGATAAAAAAATTCAACTGCAAACTGCTCAAACATCATATCGTTATACCTGAAAAATCCTGCAAACATTAACGGAGCTGCAACAAATATTACCGCCCATGATACTGCTTCCTGCGGAAGAAACCTGTTTCCGAATATGTACAGCGGTACACACACCAGCAGCGCTGCTCCTGCGCATATGCACTGCCTTAAGGTCAATCCGAAAAACAGCTTTTCACGATAATTTTTGATTTCTTTAGGGATTCTGATTTCTATCACAGCTATTTACCCCCATGTCCACTATTCCGATTTTCTCGCCCAGCGCCTTTATGTTTTTAACAAGATATACCGCTCCGAGCATTCCGCCTAAAAACATAAGCGCTATACACAGCTTTTCCATTGTCATGTCCTCCTCAGTCTGTTTTTTTCTTTTTAAGGATAAAACGAACCGCCGTTATTATCCCCGCTGCCGCTAATGCTGATATAGCAGTTATTTTAAGTCTTTTTTTCATTTAGTTTTCTCCTCCCTTTTTACGCTCCGACCGCCTGTCTTGCCCACTGACCGCTTTTAGCTACCCCAAGAGCAAGGGCAAGCGCTGTTATTGTTATTCCAAGCGTACTTGTTCCTCCGAGCAAATCAGCTACCTGCGCAAACGCATAAAACATCACTATCACTACAAGTCCTTGCAGACATACCGCAGCATAGCTTTTTACAAACGCCTTTGCGCTGTCATGCCAGCCCTCTCCCGCAAATGTTGAAAGCGGTATCGGCGAGATGACCGTATACACTATGATTTCAAACAGTCTGCCTATCAGTATTAGATTTATTACCCAGCAGGCTCCCATTAATATTAAAAACGTCGGCATTGTTTCAAGGTATTTTACAAGATAATTTAATCCAAAAAATCCTGCGCTTTCAGGTTTCGCTATAAGTGCGTCCGTTCCGAACGATGAAAGGAATCCATAGTTTGTTTCTCCAAGCGCTGAAGCCACAGAGTTAAATCCATTGAACAATATCCCCATTAATCCTCTTGCATTCTGGACTATTACCTTTGCCATTATGAACTTGAAAAACAGCTTGAACACCTGTTCGTAGGACTGGATTTTCAGCATCATGGCGTCGTTGCAAAGCTGTATTGCAAAGAACATTGACACAAGCACAAGAGCTACTCCCTCAACTGCCGCCATTGCCGTATCTATCACCGTTATACTGCTGTCAAACGGTGATATTTTTAAAACCTGCACCGAATTATTGAACGTATGGTTTATTGTATCCAGCCATGACCTCACCCAGCCTTCTATTGTTTCCCATTCAAAACCCATCGCTTCACTTCCTTTCGGTTTAGAGGATTCCGCCCCCGCACATGCGGGAGCAGCTCCCCTTTTTACTTTTACTCTGTAAACATATCGTATGCCTTTGCTACCGCAAACACTATGAATCCCGAAGCAAGACACATCAATCCCCTTGTTTTACCGTCGGCTGAATCGTCCTTGAATCCCATTGCAAACTGCACCGCTCCTATAAAGCCGATTACAAGTCCAATACGGGCTACCCAGTCTACGATAAATTCAACTACCGTATTAAAGGTGTCTACTCCCTCCGAGCCTCCTGCTGCAAACGCCGTTACCGTCATGCTGGATACTGCCATGGATACCGCCATTATTCCTACAGCTATCCTGTTCACGGCTCTCATGGTCTTACGCTCACGCTGTTCCGCCGTGAGCTTCTTGTTGGAAGTAATATCCTCACGGAAATTTGTACCTGCTGCTTTAATATTTCTGCTTACCGCAGACTTTGCCGCTGTGATCCTTGCCTTAATAAAATTTAAAATTCTTCTCATTAATATTTCCTCCTGTTTAATAAATCAAATCAAATTCATTGAGATAGTTATCTTCCACTACATCGGGAAACGGCGGTCCTGCGTCTATTTTAGGCTCTGCCGTTACTATCACTTCCGTATTGTCTATCTGAGCGTTGGCTGTTCCCTTTTTCGGGTCTGTGGGAAATTCTTTTAAAACCGAATATGTATGCTCCTGAGTTCCGATTATTTCTTCAATAGTGACAGACTGCTCTGTTTCATTTGTGGGAACATCTTCACTTTTTTCAGTTTCATCGGCTGGCTCTGTATTCAGGTTTTCATTTTCTTTTTCATACTGAAATTTAACCGACTTTATATTGCTCAGAAGATATGCGTTTTTCTTGTCCGAATCCTCCAAAAGCTTATAGTTCGGGTGTTTTTCTATGACAAACTTATCACAGAAAAACGGATACAAACCACGCACAAACAATATGCATTCATTGTCTTTCATTACTTTTAACTCGTCCACTGTCATCAGTTCCCGTCCGAGTATTCCGTCATTCTCTGAAGTTGAGCCGTTTTTGCCTTTGGTTCTGTTACGTGAACGGGTATCTATCGTTTCTTTTCCCAACGTTTTTGAAACGTGTTCAAGGGTCGTAGGCTCCTGCCCTCCGAGGAACAGCAGACTGTCACAGTTTCCGAGAACATTCTCCCAACTGTCCTTATACATCTTTTTTAGCTGCGAGAGGTTCTGTATTATGACATTTGCGGATATTTCCATTGAACGCATTGTTGCCAGCAATTCCTCAAAACGAGGAATTGTTCCTAATAGCGATAGGTAATTCTTTGAAATAATCTCCGAATTTCCCCCGCTCCACACCGTACGTGACAGTTTCCCGTCATACGGCGTTCCATCGTTTAGTCAAGTTTTTAGTGCATACACAGTCCCGTTTGCCGTATCAGCTTTGCGTGGTTTATATTGTCGAAGAACCCTTTAATATCAATATCAACTACATAATGCAAATCCTGTAATTGTATCATTTTGCAGCATTGTGCTACTGCGTTCTGCGCCGACCTGTACGGTCTGAAACCATTGCTGCGTTCGTGAAATTTTGCTTCGCAGATAGGCTCCAAGACCTGTAACACGCATTGCTGTATCAGCCTGTCCCATATGCTCGGAATACCAAGCGGACGCTGTTTGCCATTGCCTTTATCAATATAGGTGCGGCGTACCTTTTTCGGCTGATATTGAATAAGCTTGTTTCTGACCTTTTGGGCTACAATTTCAATAGGATATTTTTGTATATCCGTTATAATTTTTCCGTCAACTCCGGCAGTAAAGCTGCCTTTGTTTTTGCAGATATTACGGTACGCAAGCACAATATTTTCCTCCGAAACTATCAGCTTCATCAGATGTTTAAAGTGCTTTCCCTGCCTGCTTTGGTCATACAGACTGCACAACCTTTCCTGCAAGCCGTACCTATACATATTTTTCTCTGATTTGTTTACAGCTTCCTTTGTCATAGTAACCACCGCCTTTCAGCGTGCTTTTTCTGGATAACTTCAGTTATCATTCATACCCGAAGCTATGAAATCACATCGTGATTACTGTGTATACATATTTAACATTGATTTTAACGACTTGTGCCTATCCCTCCGCCGCTTATTATCACAGCTTCATCGGTACTGTGGCACTACTCTCACAGCCCCTGATCAGCTTATACGGCTTTGCCGCTTTCGTCTGAAACTGATATCGGATTGTGAACTCCACCAGTCGGGCTGCTTTCCACGTTCCATTATTCTTAGCATTGGTACAGGTTAGGTCAATCCTTTAGTCCTGCAAACATTATCCTCAACTTCTCAGGATACGTGCCGCCTGTAACGGCACAGGGAGTTTTATACTAACAACTTTTACTCCACCCCATTTGCGTGCAATTTGCACCCCGACATTTCTATCGGTCATTCGTTTAGAACCGTACACTCGGATTTTTGTCGGGCTTGTCAAGCCATTCTAACCATACTGTACCGCCGTCCGCGCTATAGCCAGCACATCACACCTCTGCAACGCTTTCCTCAGCAGAAAAAATTTCTCTGTTAGGGCTGCTCTCACGCGACTTCCGCGGGCTTACGACTTATGCGTTTCACACCGCAAGCCGTCCGCAGTTTTAACGTGAACCTTTCAGGACGTTACTCCCTCATTCGATTCATCAGAATAATAGTTCTGCGTAACTATTTCATTATTACATCGTTACGCGCCGCACCTTTTCAGTGCGGAACGTGTCACACCATTGGCAAATTCGTCTAACAAACACCGTACATGAACAGGCAGTCTGCCTCCGTGTTTAAAGTTCGCACGGTCATACAGCACGTCAAACATCTGCGTATACATCATCGCTGCAAGGAAATTAAACGTATCGTCCGAGGACGGGATAATTATGTACAAAGCAGACAGCTCATCTCCCAATTCTTCAAGGTGAAGCGTATCGCAGCAGGTCAAGTCCATTACTTCGGGAATATTAAACGCCTGCAAACGAACCGCTGTTGAAATTAGTATCGACTTTGCCGTATCTCCCGCTGCCTTTTTGAAATCCTTATAATATTTAAGGCACATATATTGACTTGACGGCTTTGCATTTTTAGCAAGGTCTGTCAGTTTTAGATTCTTGAACTGCTCGTTGTTTTCCGCTTCTTCCGTTTTATACTTTTCAAGAAATTCAAGTGCGTCGAACATCAGGTCAAGGTCGGACTGAAAATTTTCCTCTCCCTCTTTGACCTCTGCTTTTTTCAGCAGCTTCATTACTTCTGAAAAATTCTGCATTTCCTTACTCTCGCACTCCACAAGATAGAAACAGAGCGCTGCAAGCAAAGCCTTTGTTGAATCGTCCCAAAATTGATCTCCTCCGCCTCCGCCCTCTTTCTGAGTATTTTTCATCAGGACGTTTACCATTTTTATTACCGCTGTGGCGCTGTAATTGCCGTCAACGTCATAAATGTACTGAAACGGATTATAATTATGGGAATGCGACATATCTATAAGATTAAACACCTTTATCTTATATCCGTATCCCTCCAGCATTTTTCCCGTTGAACGCAGAAGCTCTCCTTTCGGATCGGTACATACATAGCTGGTGTTTGCCTGCATTAAATTCGGCTTTACAAAAAATCGGGACTTGCCTGAACCAGAACCGCCTATTACCATTACATTAAGGTTTTTTCGGGTTTGACGGGTATTCAATGACATCTTCACATCATTTGTAAGAATTATATTATTATCCCTGATAAACTCCCTTTCCTTGCGTTTTCTTACCTTTACCGAACGCTTATCCTTACGTTTACGTTCCGTACTTTTCTCCGGTTCAGGCTTTTCATCGGTCTTAATGTCCGCCTGTTCATTTGCTTCTTTTTCAGGCTCGTCCCTTGCCTTATGCTCCGTCTGCTCCTCCTGCGACTTTTTTTCAGAAGCGCTTATTGTCTTATCTTTCGGAGGTTTATCAAGCAATGACCGTATATCTTTTTTATTTGCCCAACGGGACGAGCCATGTTCCTCCCCCTTTCTGTGAAATTTCTTTTTGCCTGTTATTTTCATCAGCACATACAGTCCAATTCCAAACGCTGTGAATACGGGAAACTGCAATGCTTTCCCCTTTGCTTTTACCTGTTCCTTTACTGTTTCTGTACTCATCAGCGTTGTTTCAAGACTTCCGGCAAGCTTGTCAAAATCAGCTTTGCCGTTCTCGTCTAATGATAAATCGAAACACGCTCCCAATGCTGCCGAAAAGTATATTGCAAACATTGCAAGCACACCGTAAATGCTGACTGTTACAAAATCCGTTTTTTTAGCCGTTCTGCTTATTTGCGTGACCCCCTGTCGATTTTTTTATCTTTTAGGGTTCCCGCTGGCTTTCTTGCCTTTTCCCTTGCTCTTTTCAGCAGATTGTCCGACACTTTTTGTTTCCTTGCCTTGTCTATGATTTTATCCGCTTTTGCAGACGTCATTCCAAAGCTGTCCGTCAGCTGTTTTCGAGCCGTTTCCCTGTCATTCAGATTAAGTCTGACTACCGACGTGCCTCCCCTGACGGTAAAAGTTGACTGCGTATCTCTTTCTATCAGGTATTCCTTGTACTGCGTCTGCACTGGTGTTTCCGCAAATCCAAGTCTTTCCGTCTTTGACAATACCGCTCTGACCGTTTCACTGTCCTCAATTTTTAAATTCCGGCGTATAGATTTTTCAACCTCCGCTCTGTTAGCGGCTTTTGCGGATAACACTACAAAATTTCCATGCTCATCGGCAATTGTAAGTTTCGGCGTTTCCTCCTATTTGAATTTCATTTTTGCAAATGAAAACTTATCCGTCAGAACATTATCATCTGCAAATTTTATGTCCTTTTCGTAATACTCCATTTCTTCGAGCTGTCTTGAACCGCTCCGATAATATTCGGACTGCTTTTCTGTCAATTTTGTACCCAGCATATTTGCGGCTTCTACCGCCTTGACCTTGCTGTATCCCAACCGCTCCTGCAATACTCTTTCAAGCTTTGCCTTTGTACAGAAATTTACTGTCAGCCTTTTACCCTGTTCCGTATCAGAAGCAATAATTTGAGGCTTGCCTTTTAAGTCCGCTTTTACCTCAATCGACGTTCTTGACAGATCGTCACGGAGTTGTTTGTAATTTTTAACAGCAGCCTCCATCTGCTTTTCATATGCGGCGCTGAATATGCATTTAACCCCGCTTTGCGTTTCCATAAAATTTACAGGTATATCGTGATCCGAACAATACATTTGGAATCCCTCTGCCTGTTCCTTTTCTATGGTTATCATTCTTTCAGTCTGTTCAGGCTGTTTCAGTTTTTCCTGAACTATGTCCTTTACAATGGCATTCACCGCTTCCTTGTCCTTTACATTGAAAAACAATGACAGCGTGTTTTCCTTGCCTTTTTCCTGTATCGCCGCAACAGGAATATTCATTTTCTTTGCCTGCCTTAAAAGCTCCTTATAATCCTCCTTTGCAAAGCTCGGCAGCATTGTTACTTCTCCTCCCTCTTTCAGTCTTTGGTATGTCACCTCGCCTCCTGACATTTCCTCTGACTTCTCAGCGCCTTTTTGCCGTTTCCGCTCACGTTCTTTTTCAATGGCTATTTTCAGAATATCAAACAATATTTCTGTTGCCTTTGAAACCATCTGCGTTGTAACCTCCACTCCGGCGCTTGCTACATCATCTCCGTGCACTTTTCCGCCTCCTTTCCATTTACTTTTTGAAAGGTTCTTTTTTACCCCTTCACCGATCGTTACGTCCTTTTTTTGAACATTCTTTTTCAAAATCCAGAATATATGTAAGCACCTCGTCAGTTACTTCCTCATACTCGTTTTCCGAACAGTTATTCTCATAAGCTGTTGACAGCTTTATACGATTTCGGTTTGTACCCTGTTTGATGTAATTAACTTTTCTTTCTCCGAACATTTTAATTTCCTCCAAAATTTGAATTTTTTTTGATTCAAATTTTGAAAGCTATGGATATTTTCCTGCAAGGCAGTTCCAGTATTTCAGAATATACATAAAAAAGTATAGAATCTTGACATAGCTTTAAAAGCTACTTGTCAAGATTCTATACTTCTTAATGATATTTCCATATATCAACCCCCTGTTTCACTTCAGGGAAGATGATTCTCGTACTAAGTATCTGTTCTTTATTTAATTATTTTGTTTTTTTATATTTGAAAAAGGCATATTCCTACTACCATACCGCATTTGCGGCACTTTATCGTTATATGACTTTTACTGCTCCAATCTGTTATTATCTTATAGCTGTGCCGGCACAGGCTATTTTCGTCTATCACCATATCACATATTCGTCCGCTGCATTCGGGACACCTCACCTTTTGTGTCTTATGTGCCTTTGTTTCCTTATTCAGCTTTAACACTTTGATTCTCCTTTCTCTTTGTTTACCAATTAGTAAACATAACCCTAAAAAATAACTTATTTCATCATTTTTCTTTTGTACATATTTTGTTTATAAAGTCGTCCCAGTTGGGAGATGACCCTTGTTTGTCCCTTTCATAACGGATCGCCCTTATTATGTTTTCGTTTTCCATTATGTAATCAACTATGTCACTGCATACCGTGTCATTTGCTTTTGCGTATAGGTACAATAACTTTTCCATTTCGCTTTTTGTTAACTTCAATGCCTTATATATTCGTCCTATTATCTGTATTTTGGGGTTTTTCTTTTTGCCGTTTTCTATCATGCTCAAATAATACGGCGATATTTCTATTATTTCTGCAAATTCTCTCAGCTTGTAACATCTTGATTCTCGGCACTTCTGTACATATTCACCGAAGTTTTCCATTTCCTGACTTTTCCCTCCTTTTTATAAATTATATTCTTAAACGTTTAAGTTGTCAATAGCTTCGACATAACCTTACATATTTTTTTATTCGACATTTTTCTTTCTTTTCATTATTACTGCATTCAACGGAACAATTTATTAGTGTTATGTATCTTATAACGGTGTAAGCGGGTATATTTGTATGGCAACTTCTTATTCAGTAAAAAATTCTGCGCCTTAAAATAATGATACAAATTAATATGAAAAAACGGACAGGGTTTTACTCTGTCCGTTTTAGCATATTTAAGATTTTTTATTGAAACGCTACCGCTATACTGTAATCTCAATAATATCATCAAAAGGTATCTTAGTATTAACAATTTGAAGTATACGTGCATTCTCATCTATCCTTGACACTATTCCCGACATCTTCACATACTCGTATTCTTTATAATACACCACTTCTGCCCGCTTTCCTATTTCAAGCCTATGATAATTACGGTCAAGCTCTGCATACATATCCTCAGACAATTCCTTTTCAGGCACTATTACTTTTTCTTTTTCCAACAATGCTTCGGAAAATCCCTTTAATTCTGCAAACGGCATAAACTGCTTGGCACGTTCCGAAACAGGCATTTTTCTTCTTGCTTTATTCACCGCTTTTATGTCCTCCTATTTGTCTGTTCCGTTCAATTGTTGTGCCTGCTTCAAGCAGATTTATCCCGCGTAATATTGAATTTTTTCCGTATCTCTTTTTTACTTCCAGCACCGCCTTTTGTATTTTTCTTGACCTGTCGATATTATTTACTTCATCAAAAAAGCTGTACTGCCTGCATTCCTCGGCTGCCACATTATTACAGGTTATATTTATATGCCTTATTGGTACAGCTCTGTCTACTATTTTTTCATACAGCCTTTCAACAGCAGGTATCATGATACTGTCCAAATTAGTTTCAGGTTCAAGTTTTACAGAACCATGCGCCGGAGGCTTCTCTGCTCCTCTTGTATACCCTATATGCAAAGTTATAGAATTTGTAATTAGATTGTTATCTGTCAGATCAAGACAGAGCAAATCTGTCATTTCTTTTACTATTATCCTGCCCTCGTCAAAAGCATAGTCCCTCAAAAGTGTTTGACCGCTTGATAAACAATTGCTTTTCGGCTTGTAGTTTTTTATATCGGCAATTGTAACCGGTTCTCTGCCCCATGCATGGTCTATGAGAAGTTCTGCGTCTACACCAAAAAGTCTGTACAAAAAGTCCTCGCTTGCCTGCGCAATACTTTCCACTGTCTTTATTCCGTAATATGATAGTTTTTTAGCTGTTCCCACTCCTATTCTCCAAAAATCGGTCAGCGGTTTATGCTGCCATAGTGTTTGTCGGTACAATTCTTCATTTAAAAATCCCATATAATCAGGAGCTTTTTTTGCCGTAATATCAAGTGCTACTTTTGCAAGGTATAAATTAGTGCCTATTCCGCAGGTTGCTCTTATTCCCGTTCTTTCAAAAATTGTACTCATTATTTTCTGTCCGAGTTCATTCGCTGTCATTCCATACATTTTTAAATACTCTGTAACATCAATAAAAGCTTCGTCTATTGAATATACGTGTATATCTTCCTTTGCTATATATTCAAGATATACCCCATATATTTCAGCAGAATACTCTATATACAGCTTCATTCTGGGCGGAGCTGTTATATATTCAACCTCTTTGGGAATTTCATATACACGGCAGCGGTTCTTGATTCCAAGTGCTTTCATCGCCGGCGTTATTGCAAGGCATATTGTCCCATAGTTACGGTCGGGATCAGCTACTACAAGATTTACACTCATCGGATCTAATCCTCTTTCAACGCACTCCACACTTGCATAAAAACTTTTTAAATCTATACAAAGGTAAAACCTGTCAGACAATTAATCACCGCCTATAATGGTTTTACCTTATTATGCCCTGATTTAATCGAAATTTTTGATTTTTAATATATAAAAAAATCCCTATCACATATCTGTGATAGGGAGAAATAGAGTTATTTTCTTAATTATATAAAAATACCGCACTACATAAAGTGCGGTTATCATCATTTATGCATTTTAATGAATATTTTTATGGTAGATATCAATAATTAAAATCATGAATTTTATTAGCGTTTTGCACTGTTTTGCATATATGCTTTTGTATATATTACACATAAGTTCACTAACTAAACCAACGTTCCAAAGACAAACAAAAGCCCGCAAACGACGTATTTACGGGCTTTTCTCATGGCTCCCCAAGTTGGACTCGAACCAACGACCCTGCGGTTAACAGCCGCATGCTCTACCGACTGAGCTATTGAGGAATATATAGTATATCATATGCAAAAGAAGCAAAAAATATACAAGGGGATAA
>Ga0209064_1002426_pt1 | contig 20824 bp, 16 predicted proteins | sample Inofromicrocosms_FD_187498 | JGI IMG/M metagenome (GOLD analysis project Ga0209064, IMG submission 187498) | Mouse cecum microbial communities from Vienna, Austria - Inoculum for glucosamine and mucus D2O microcosms (SPAdes) (version 2) | ecosystem: Host-associated > Mammals > Digestive system >... | reverse complement strand
GTTCGCTATTGCTTCTTCTCGCCCAAGCGTCACCACTTGAACCTTGCAAGTCGCTATGGGGTTCGTCGACAACTACGCCCCGTGTGGACTCTCACCATAGATGTATGACATGCCCGCCATACCAAAAAATAAATGGTGCCGAACTGACACCATTAGACTAAAATAAGCAAGAATAGGAACATGGTTGTCTAAGACAAGCCTCAAAGGCCACTCTCCTGCTTGTATAGTATTTCAACACGATGCTGTTTACAGAAGAGTTAGAAGTACTCTAAAAAAGTCGTCTCCGACGACTTTTTTGATGCTCGCTTCGTGTATTTACCCTTAAGCAAACACCCTTCTCACACTATCTCCGGGTCGAGGGCTTTGAGGCGGGCAACGGCATCCGCGGCGATATCGAGGGCCATTGTTGCCTCGATTGGTTTGCCGCCAAAACTCAGTTCCGACGGAGCGAGCGACGACAAATCCTCGCGGATAGCGGCATCTGTTTCGATAAAATTCCGTGGCAGGCCGTAGCGCTTCATTACCTTTACAGTGGCTGTAGCCAGTGCGCCGAGCATCGCGGCGATTCGCGCAAGATGACCGTCGGTATCGACGGCAAGAATGCGGTGGTCATTGGCAAGCGCAGTAGCCAATACAAACAGATTTTGCAGATACGCCACATACCCCACAGGCATTTCCTCGGGGTTGGCCTTAGACAACAGGCACGTCATCAGTACCATTAGCGACGTTGCAAGGGCATCGACAGGCATATCGGCATCGTAGAGGCACGAGATATGCGGTCGGGCAACATACATCACATATAGCGCCAGCGCAGTTCGGTCGCCTTCGGGGGCGTTGCGCAGCTCCTCGGCAGCAACGGCAAGCTGCTCGCCGGTCCACGCCAGCAGGTCGCGGCCGTCGCCCTCCGATGCAAGGCGCTGCATTTCGGCATTGAACTCGCTTATGCGCGAGTTTATCAGCGTTGCATCCATTACTCTACCTGGTGCAGGTCGTGACCCATACGCTCTTTCTTTGTGTGCATATAGCGCAGGTTATAGCGGTTGGGGGCGACCTCGATAGGCACGTTTTCTACAACTTCGAGGCCATAGCCTTCGAGACCGATGCGCTTGATAGGGTTGTTGGTCATAAGGCGCATCTTGCGTATACCGAGCAGGTTGAGTATCTGCGCACCTACGCCGTAGTCGCGCTCGTCGGCATCATGGCCAAGGTGGATATTGGCCTCTACGGTATCGAGACCTTCTTCCTGCAGTTTGTATGCCTTGATTTTATCCATAAGGCCGATTCCGCGACCTTCCTGATTGAGGTATATCACTGCTCCGCGACCTTCGGCCTCGATCATTTCCATAGCCTTGTGCAGCTGTTCGCCACAGTCGCAACGCTTCGATGCAAAAATATCGCCGGTAGCGCACGACGAATGTACGCGCACCAGTACCGGTTCGCCGTCGGCTACATCGCCTTTGATTATGGCGATATGCTCGAGGCCGTTGTTCTTCTGGCGGAAAGGTATCAGGCGGAAATGGCCGTAAGCGGTAGGCATATCTACCTCTACGCCCTGCTCTACAAGCTGCTCGGCTGCAAGGCGGTAGCTGATAAGATCACGTATCGACACCAGCTTCATATCCCACTTGTCGGCAAGTTCTCTCAGCTCGGGCAGGCGGGCCATTGTGCCGTCGTCGCTCATGATTTCCATAAGCGCGGCAGCAGGCTGAAGACCGGCAAGGCGGGCAAGGTCTACGGCGGCCTCGGTATGACCCGAACGACGCAGTACTCCGGCATCCTGGGCATAGAGTGGATTGATATGCCCCGGGCGACCGAATGTCTCGGGGGTCGACTCGGGGTCGGCAAGTGCTCGGATTGTTGCGCAGCGGTCTTCAGCGCTAACGCCGGTTGTGCAACCTTCGAGCTTGTCGACAGTTACGGTAAAGGGTGTTCCGAGTACCGAGGTATTCTGCTCTACCTGGTGTGGCAGTTCGAGTTCGCGGCAACGCGACAGTGTGATAGGGGCACACAGCACGCCTCGTGCATTCTTGAGCATGAAATTTACCTGCTCGGGAGTTATTTTCTCCGCTGCGACTATAAGGTCGCCTTCGTTCTCGCGATCTTCGTCGTCGACGACTATCACCATTTTGCCCTGGCGGAAATCGTCGATAGCATCCTGTATGTTGTCAAGTTTTATCATTGCTGTATATGTTTTTCACTCGGCTCGGGGGACGCGGCCTGTTATTCTATTTTCTTTATCAGGGCCTCGGTCGTCGCGATTATATTGTCAAGACGCCCGGGCGTTGGCTTAAATGGATATTGATTGAGGTAATTGATTACATAGATATCGGGGCTGTTGCTCAGATAGTCGACCAATATTCCCAACGGCTGTCTCAGGTCGGCTATACCGCTGCCTGTTATGCGTCGATAGAGTTTCATATATATCGGAGCCTTGGCCAGGCGGGCCTTGGCTGCGTTGGCTTGCGCAAGGAAATCGCCAAGCATCTCGAGCGCACGGTCGCGCTCTACCTCGGTCATGCGCACCTCCTTGAGGGTGAGCGAACGCTCCATGCCCTTGCCGCGGAGGCGCATAAAGAAGTTGCGGTAGGCATCGAAGTTGAATACCGCCGAATCGCCCACGGACTTGTAGGTAAAGAACACGCCCAATGGCATCAGTACTGCAGTACTGAGCCAGATGCCCTGCCATACCTCGAGTTTGCCGTCGCGAGCAGCCTTATAGCCCGCATTATCGATAATAAAGTATACGATAAAGAGCAACACCGATATAATCAGCGGTGTGCCTATACCGCCCTTCTTGATAATCGCGCCCAGTGGTGCACCGATAAAGAAGAAGATAATACATGCAAACGACAGTGTAAATTTCTTCTGCATTTCGATATCGTGGCGACGCATCATCTTGGCCTGTTCTTCAAGCATAAGGCTGCGGTATACATACTCCTGGCGCTGGCGCTTTGCCCGGGCAAGGGCCTGCGAGATATACGATTTGGCCGATGCCGGAGTGGGCGCGGCAAACAATGAGTCGAGGTCGTAGGGCTTGTCTACGGCAACATCTCCTACAGCCTCTAACACTGTATTACCGCCTTGCAGCACTGTACGTGTAGGCTTGATTCCGAACGACCCGGCCTCAAGAAGTTCGCGGGCATATACGTTACCTATCGAGTCTACCTGGTGGCCGATTGAGTCTATCGAATGGCGCAGCTGCGATATATTCTGGCCAACATACAAGGCTCGCACGCCCCCCTCGTCGATTCGGTTGAAGTTGGCATCGAAGGGGAAGTATATTTCCTTGCGGGTGAAGTGTTCGCGACGGAACGGAAGGTAGCGAGAATTGCCCGAGCCCATGGAGTTGTCGCGCATATTCTCGAACATCTCGCCCGAATGAAGGTCGAGGAAAAGGCGCGTCTTGTCCTCGGTGAAATTGAACTGTCCGGAGTCGGCAAGGATTACGCGGGTATTGTCGAGTCCGCGCGACAGGTCGTAGATTATCATGCCGTAGAGCATACCGGTCTCGGTATTTTTGCGCTCTACATAGAGGTTCATATTCGGTATCTGGTCGTAAAATGAACGCTCGGGAATCTCGACTTCGGGCGATTTCTGTCGCACCGAGAACATCAGCGTCCACATCTTGGTCTGCGCCACCGGCAGCACGTTGTTCTGGAAGAAAAACGCCCCCACGGCAACAAAACCCATTAGCCATATCAGCGGCCTCATGATGCGGAATAGCGATATACCCGACGCCTTCATGGCGGTTAGCTCGAATTTCTCGCCAAGATTGCCGAATACCATAAGGCTCGCAAGCAGCACCGCCAAAGGCAATGCCGTTGGCACCATGGTCAACGCGGCATAGAAAAACAACTCTGCGATTACGCTGACCGACAAGCCCTTGCCTACAAGGTCGTCGACAAAGCGCCACAAGAATTGCATCAGTACGATAAAGAGGCAGATAAAAAACGTCATCGCAAGCAACGGTAAAAACCGCTGCAGCATATACGAGTATAAACGCTTCATTATCATTTCCTTTTTATCTTTCGCTATCAGGCTGTATGCCTGTCGGCATTAACAGCATGCAAAGATAATGATTTTTAGCGAAACAGCCTACAAAAGGGCTTCGCTAATGCTGCCGCACCCCTCAGTCCGTGGCGCGTATGCTCGTAGGCAAAGCGGAGCAAGAGCCCTCGCAGGCCGCCGTACCGGCCAAGAAGCGAGCTCATCAGCTCAGCCCCTCGCTCATTTCCGGCGCGTGTACTGAGCCCGTATTCTATTGCCCGCTTGATATCGGTCCAATACTCTTGGCCTGTGGTGGCGGCTATAGATTGCAGGGCCGGCTCTATCCGGGCCGGGTCGGCACAATATGTACCGGTTATCGACCCGGCATGCTCTCGCACCTCTACCCCGGACATTCCGCGATAATAAACCGTTGCACCGTCGGCAAGCATACGCGCTCCAAGTTCGATATCATCCCAGTAGCCTACATTCTCATTCCACCCCCCTACCTTACGCACCAACTCTGTGCGGGCACACCAGCGTTCAGTTGCCATTGCCCCATGGAAAAGATTGTTCCACTGCATATCGCGCCCATAGAAGCGGTTTACACGGCTGCCCGTGCCGTCGCTGCTCGTATAGTCCCAGCCTATTATGTCGGCCTCGTGATGCGCCGATATCGCGGCCAAGGCTTCGGCAACATGCGTCGGTGGCATGGTATCGTCGGAGTCGAAAAACATCACCCTGTCGCTCTTCACCAGCGACAGGCCGCAATTACGAGCTGCTGATGCCCCGGGAGTAGCGCAACGGGCTACTATGATATCAAGCCCCTTTCGGCTTGCCCGGCTTTGCCATTCCGTCAAAAGCTCGTAGCTGCCGTCGGTCGAGTTATTATCCACCATGATAATCTCGATATCGCGAGCCGTCTGAGCGGCAAGCGAATCAAGTGTAGGACCCATTATCGAGGCACGGTTGTACACTGGCACAACCACACTAATCTGAGGATATTCCGACGGCTTCATTGAGCAAAAGTAAGCAAAAAAAACTACTTCAACAAATATACCGACTTGACCCTAAATATGAATCTTAACTAATTTGGTTAAAATATATCAAGACTATCAACGCTTTTATCAATAATTTGTTATACCTTTACAGTTGCATCCTGCAACCGGCATAAACACTAATTACTAAACTCTAAACTATAAAGCCTAACTAACATGGAATTTCTTAGCAACGACAAACTGCTTATCGTCGGCGCCGCCGGCATGATAGGCTCAAACATGGCTCAGACCGCCATGATGATGCACCTTACTCCTAATATTACTATCTACGACCCATATGCACCCGCTCTCGAAGGCGTGGCCGAAGAGCTTTACGCATGCGCATTCGAGGGTGTAAACCTCAAATTCACTTCCGATGTAAAAGAGGCTTTCACCGGTGCTAAATATATAGTTTCGTCAGGTGGTGCTGCCCGTAAGGCCGGCATGACCCGCGAAGACCTACTCAAAGGCAACGCTGCTATCGCCGAAGAATTTGGCAAAAACGTTCGCGCATACTGCCCCGATGTAAAGCACGTAGTGGTTATCTTCAACCCCGCCGACATCACCGGCCTTATCACACTGCTGTATTCGGGTCTTAAGCCTTCGCAGGTTTCTACCCTGGCCGCTCTCGACAGCACTCGCCTGCGCTACGAACTCTCGAAGCACTTCAACATTTGCCCCGACAAGGTGGTTAACGCCCGCACATACGGCGGTCACGGCGAACAAATGGCAGTTTTCGCATCCACCACAACTGTCGACGGTCGCGCTCTGACCGACATTATCGGCACCGAAGAACTACCCGACGGCGAATGGGAAGAACTAAAAGGCCGTGTAATACAAGGTGGCAAACACATCATCGAACTCCGCGGTCGCTCTTCTTTCCAGAGCCCGGCATACCTATCTATCGAGATGATTGCGGCTGCTATGGGTGGCAAGCCTTTCCGCTGGCCGGTTGGAACATACGTTAACAACGGTCACTTCGACCACATAATGATGGCCATGGAGACCACTGTCGACGCCACCGGCACACACTACCACGAAGTCGAAGGAACACCCAAAGAACGTCAGGAACTCGAAGACAGCTACAAACACCTCTGCAAACTCCGCGACGAAGTAATCGAAATGGGCGTCCTGCCACCCATTAGCGAATGGAAAAACCTCAACCCCAACGTATAAGATAACAAGAGCTTGGTCCAAAAAGCCAAGCTCTTTTCATATCCCCACCACGCAAAGCCATAATTTTTGTCCCAAGCGCTGAGCTTCAGCGAAGCACCCCCTATAACAACAAAAGCGCCGGATCGTAAGACCCGGCGTTTGCGCTTCAAGATGGACTCGAACCAACGACCCTCTGATTAACAGTCAGATGCTCTAACCGACTGAGCTATTGAAGCTTATGTGCTTTGTGATAATGATTTTGCGCTTCAAGATGGACTCGAACCAACGACCCTCTGATTAACAGTCAGATGCTCTAACCGACTGAGCTATTGAAGCGAAAAGCGCTGCCCTCTTGGGCTTTGCGGTGCAAAGTTACGCTAAATTTTTAAACTGACAAAATTTTTTCTTACTTTTTTACTCAGAAAGTTTCAACTTCCTCCAATTTCACTCCTCGTTTGTCTTTTTCTGACAAAATCATCTCCTCATCTGCGACCGGCCAAACGATACCAAGAGCCGGGTCTGACAGCAGCAACGTGCGTTCGCTCGACGGATCGTAGTAATTATCCACCTTATAGAGAAAGCGGGCTGTGTCGCTAACCACGGCAAAGCCATGGGCAAATCCTCGTGGCACAAATAACTGACGGCCGTTCTCATCGCTCAACTCTACGGCCAAATGACGGCCAAAGGTTGGAGAAGTCTTGCGCAAATCAACCACTACATCGACTATAGCGCCTCTGCATACCCTCACCAACTTGGCCTGGGCCGACTTGCCCGCCTGAAAATGTAGACCGCGAACCGTACCCCGAACCGACTCCGACTCATTTTCCTGCACAAAGTCTACGTCCAATCCGGTAGCTTCGGCAAAAGAGTCCGCACGGAAAGTCTCGCTGAAATAACCTCGCGCATCTCGATGACGAACAGGTTCTATTAGCCACACGCCGGGCAATTCCAAGGCTGTGTATTTCATATTTCTTATAATTATCGCTTTTTCAGCTTATTAAGTTTATATTAGTCAATTCGCCCAACGGCACAGTTACAAAATCGCGCATATGTGCTCGCGGATGAGGCACCTCAAGTCGGTCGGTAGCAAAGTGCCGGCCGTCAATACCGATAATATCTATATCGATTTCGCGGTCGCGATACGTGCCGTCGGCATTACGATGCGGCATCGACGATATTTCTCGCTCTATCTCCTGCAAGCTATCGAGCAACGCCTCGGCCTCGCCGACACTCCATGCCTCGCTTCGCTCATAGCGCAATGCCACTACGATATTGAGAAAATCATTTTCCGACTCAAAGCCCCAAGGCTCGCTGCGATAGAACGACGACGTTCGCACCGCCAACACCGGCAGGCGCATAGCTACCAACGCTACCGCTCGCCCTATCAGCGCTGCGCGGTCTCCGCTGTTTGAGCCTATGCCGAGATAAACTGTCGAAATCATAACAGGGAAATATCGAAGGAGCGCGTCACCGACCTTCGGCACGCGCTCCTGTCTTTTATTATCGCTGCACCTTAGTCAATGCTCGTACGTGCAACTTCTTTTTCCTCGAATGCTTCGAGCATATCGCCCACCTTGATATCATTGTATCCGGCGATCGAAATACCGCAGTCGAAGCCCGACGATACTTCCTTAACATCGTCCTTGAAGCGCTTGAGGCTGCCAAGGTCGCCTGTGTAGCGTACAATACCGTCGCGGATGAGGCGTAGCTTGCAGCCGCGGCGTATCTTGCCTTCGCGAACCATCGCACCGGCAATTGTGCCGACCTTCGACACGTGGAAGGTCTCCAGAACCTCGGCGGTACCGGTAACTTCTTCCTTGATTTCAGGAGCAAGCATACCGGCCATCGCATCCTTCACTTCTTCGATTGCCTGATAGATTACAGAATACAGACGTATCTGCACACCGTCGCGCTCGGCGGCACGGCGAGCTGCTACACTCGGACGCACCTGGAAGCCGATGATAATCGCATTCGATGCGGCGGCAAGGGTTACATCGCTCTCCGAGATTTCGCCTACGGCCTTGTGGAGAACGTTGATCTGGATTTCGTCGGTCGAAAGTTTGATGAGCGAATCCGACAGTGCCTCGATAGAGCCGTCAACGTCGCCCTTGACAATGATATTGAGTTCCTGGAAGTTACCGATAGCGCGGCGGCGACCGATATCCTCGAGGGTAAGGAGCTTGGTTGTACGCAGACCCTGCTCGCGGGCAAGCTGCTCGCGCTTGTTGGCGATTTCGCGGGCTTCCTGCTCGGTTTCGAGAACGTTGAAGGTATCGCCGGCGGCAGGAGCGCCATTAAGACCGAGTATCAGCGCAGGCATGGCGGGGCCGGCCTCTTTGATGCGCTGGTTACGCTCGTTGAACATCGCCTTGATACGGCCGAAGTTGTTACCGGCAAGCACGATATCACCAACGTGCAGGGTACCGTTCTGCACCAGTACGTTGGCTACATAGCCGCGACCCTTGTCGAGGGTCGACTCGATAATCGTTCCTACGGCGCGGCGGTGAGGATTAGCCTTAAGGTCAAGCATTTCTGCCTCAAGGAGTACCTTCTCCATAAGCTCGTCTACACCGAGACCATGCTTGGCCGAGATATCCTGGCTCTGATACTTTCCGCCCCAGTCTTCTACAAGGTAGTTCATAGCCGCAAGTTCTTCCTTGATCTTGTCGGGGTTGGCATGAGGCTTATCTACCTTATTGATTGCAAACACGATAGGCACACCGGCTGCCGATGCGTGGTTGATAGCCTCTACAGTCTGAGGCATCACAGCATCGTCGGCGGCAACGATGATGATTACAAGGTCGGTAACCTTTGCACCGCGGGCACGCATAGCCGTAAACGCTTCGTGACCGGGAGTATCAAGGAAGGTGATATGGCGGCCGTCGGATAGCGTTACGTTATACGAACCGATATGCTGGGTAATACCACCGGCCTCGCCTGCGATTACATTCGCCTTGCGGATATAGTCGAGCAGTGATGTCTTACCGTGGTCTACGTGACCCATTACGGTTACTACCGGCGGACGGCCTACGAGGTCTTCCTCGCGGTCCTCTTCCTGCTGGATAGCGTCGCTAACCTCGGCTGATACATACTCCGTGGTAAAGCCGAATTCCTCGGCTACGATATTGATTGTCTCGGCATCAAGGCGCTGGTTGATAGATACCATCATGCCGATGTTCATACATGTTGCGATTACATTGTTTACAGGCACGTCCATCATCGCGGCAAGCTCGTTAGCTGTCACGAATTCGGTGATTTTCAGCACCTTGCTTTCTGCCAATTCGGCCTGCTGCAATTCGCGTTCGTGAGCGGCGTTAGCCTCGCGTTTTTCTTTACGCCATTTGGCGCCGCGTTTCAGGCCCTTGTCCTTCGATGTCAGACGTGCAAGGGTCTCGCGTACTTGCTTCTGTACATCTTCTTCGCTAACCTCGGGCTGTACAGGACGGGCGGGCTGCTTGTTGCCTCGGCGGTTGTCGCGGCGGTTGTCGTTGTTGCGGCCACCACCGTTATTATTATTGCCACCGCCGTTGTTGTTACCGCCGCCGTTATTGCCGCCTCGGCGGCCTTCGCCTCGGTTATCGGCGGCCTGACGACCTGCCTTCTCGATATCTACCTTCTCCTTGCCGGTGATGCGGCGGCGTTTCTTACGGTCGCCTTCGGCATTGCCGCCCTGGGCCGGCTGGCCGTTTTTGCCGCGACGCTCGTCTTTGCCGCGCTTCTTGGGGCGTGTGTTAAGGTTCATCGCCGAAAGGTCGATAGAGCCTACGATTTTGAGGGCCGGAGCCGGGGTCGAACGCTCGAGAGTAAACACTTCAGGCTCTTGCGAGGTGCTTTCGCCTGACGCTTCGGCTGCTTTCTTTTCTACAACGGGGGTGGCGGCTTTAGGGGTAGCCTCCTGTTTCTTAGCTGCTTCGCTTGTGCGAGCTTCAGGCGCGGCCTGTTTCTTTTCTGCTGCCGGTGCCGGTTTTTCTACCACGGCTGCGGGCTTGGGGGTTTCGGGCTTTTTCTCTGCCACTGGTGTTGGTTTGGGTGCTTCTGGTTTGGGTTCCACCGGTTTTGCCGGTGCTGGTGCCGGGGTTTCCGGCTTCTTAACTTCAACAGCCGCGGGTTTGGGGGCTATAGGATTACCTTTGGCATCAAGGTTGATTTTGCCCAATATCCGAGGTTTCTGAACGGTGGTAAGCTTCGGTTCTTCTGCCGATGCCGGGGCCGCCTTCGGTTCGGGACGCTGCTGTCGGGTCTCCTTGCGCTCGGTCGCGATCTGCTCTGAGCGGTTTTTGAGATCTTTGTCGCTGGCAAAAGCTGCCGTGAGCATGTCTACAACGTTGTCCTCAATGCGGGTATTGGGGTTTTCATCTACTGTGATGTTCTTTTTTCGCAAGAAGTCGATGATCGTCGGCAAGGACACATTCAGCTCCTTTGCGATTTTGTTGAGTTTCTTAGGCATATATTGTTTTGTTCCTTTTTCTTATTTATTAATAGCTCACGGTTATAGTCGGGGGTACGGATTACCCCCGTGCTGCGACATTAATCGGCGCTTTCTTCGCTTTCGCTGCTCTCTTCTTCGTCGTCCTCGTATTCTTTGCGTAGCACTTCGATAACTTCGTCGATTGTGCCTTCTTCGAGGTCCGATTTCTCGATCAGGGTCAGGCGCGGGGTATTTAGCACGCTCTTGGCGGTTACGCAACCGATATTCTTCAGTGCGTCGATTACCCAGCCATCGAGTTCGTCGCGGAAATCATCAAGGAAGATATCATCCTCGTAGATCATTTCGGTATCGCGGTATACATCGATTTCATAACCGGTAAGCATGGTCGCAAGCTTGATATTGTGGCCGTTCTTGCCGATTGCAAGCGAAACCTCCTCGGGGCGAAGGAATACCTCGGCCTTCTTGGCTTCCTCATCAAGACGGATAGTCGAGATTTTTGCAGGCGAAAGTGCTCGCTGGATAAACAGCGACGGATTGTTGGTATAGCAGATCACGTCGATGTTCTCGTTGCGTAGCTCGCGCACGATGCCGTGGATACGCGAACCCTTGACACCTACGCATGCGCCTACCGGGTCGATACGGTCGTCGTAGCTCTCTACTGCGATTTTAGCTCGCTCGCCCGGGATACGGGCCACGGCGCGGATATTGATCAGGCCGTCGTGGATTTCGGGCACCTCAAGCTCGAACAAGCGGATTAGGAAAAGGTTGCTTGTTCGGCTTACTGTGATTTTGGGATTGTTGTTCTTATTGTCAACATTCGATATCACAGCTCGCACGGTCTCTCCCTTGCGGAAGAAGTCGCCGGGGATCGACTCGCTCTTGGGTAGCAGTAGTTCGTTTTTCTCATCATCGAGCAGGAGTATCTCGCGACTCCAGGTCTGATATACCTCGCCCGTTACAAGCTGGCCTTCCAGCTCTTTGAATTTATTGAATACAGCCTCTTTCTGCAGGTCGAGGATACGGCTCTGCAGGGTCTGGCGAAGGTTTAGGATAGCTCGGCGGCCGAATTTCTCGAAGATTATCTCGCGTGTATGCTCCTCGCCTACCTCTGCGGCGGGGTCGTCATCGGCACGGGCATCGCTCAGCGAAATCTGCAGGTTGGGTTTCTCGACGGCACCGTCGGGCACTACCAGTAGGTTCTGGAAGATCTGAACGTCGCCTTTGTCGGGGTTGAGGATTACGTCGAAGTTTGCGTCGCTTTCAAACATCTTGGCCAGTACGTTGCGGAAGGACTCCTCCAACACGCTGATCATAGTGGTCTTGTCTATATTTTTCAGCTCCTTAAACTCGGCGAACTGTTCGACCATATTCGGGATTTCCTCTTTTTTTGCCATTGCTGTTAGAATTTCAAATCGTATTTTACGTATTTACAATCATTGGAATTGAGCCGTATTGGCTCTACTTGGGTCACCGGACGCTTCGCGCCGGGCTCTTTCACCTTGACTATTGTCTCGATAGTGAACTCGACTTCGGTATCGGATATTTCTCCGGGGGCCACTTCTACAAGGGTGCCGCGAAGTTTTCGACCGTCGCGCGTCAGGATTTCTACATCATTCCCTACATTCTTGTCATACTGGCCTCGTACTCGCATCGGCGACGTCAGGCCGGCGGAACCAACCTCCAGAGAATAGTCTTCGACTTCGCGGTCAAATACCGACTCGATTGCTCGGGTGATTGCGGCGCAGGAGTCGATATCTACGCCGCTGGCGCTATCTACTTCTACTGTAATATCATTGCCGGGGCTTACTACAATATCGACCAAAAATAGGTCTGTGCCGTTCATGGCCTCGTCGACTGTCTGTCGGAGTTTTGCTTTATCTATCATATGCTCAAATAAAGAGGAGGAAGCTCTCGGCCCCCTCCTCTGTGAAGATGTTTTGCAAAATTAATAAAAATATGCCGAATAATCAAGCGATTCCGCCCGCCTTTCTCAACTTGTTCCTTCTCAATCTGTTATCGGCTCTTGTATTATTATCGGTTTTTTACATGGGCGATTATTTCTCCACAATCTCGACCGGGCACCAAAATACATAACAATGAGCAAGTTAAATCTTTACACAAAATATACGCTTCCCTTGCCCTCAATTTTTAACACGTCTAAAAGTAATCACACAAGATTAACAAATATTATATATAATTAACAAATGGGGGGGGTAATTTTTTGCTGCAACCGATTAAAGTACATAATTTTGCACAACATACAAACCGAACCAACCATTATGAAACTTTCACACTTACTGGCTATTGCAGCCTTGATGCCTGCCCTATATTCAGGAGCGGCTATCAACAACACCGGCAAAGTACTCGGCAGAACACCCGGATTCCTGCCCGCAAAGTACACCTTCGACAAAAAGACTCAGCTCATATCGGTAGATTACGACTACAACTACGACGGAGAAGTGCCCTCTGAAACCAAAGTCAACATCCTCGACTACAAATTCAACCAAATCAAAACCATTACTATCCAGCCCGGCGCTGCAGTGACCGCCACAACCACGCGAAAAGCTGCCCTACGAGGCCCAAAAGACATCTTCGAAGATTCGCGCTACGAAGACGAATACCACACGCTCACCACCGGCACCCAAGAAGAATTCGAAGACTTCTGTCGCCAAAATGGCTTTGACCGTTTCGACACTCTCGACGGCGCACCGGTTGCTTACTCTTCCGATCCAATCCATTACTATAACTTCAACAATTACGAATACAAGTATCCCGAAGACTACTACGTATGGCGTAAGGATGAAAACAAAATTTATAGTGTTAGAATATCCTACCAGGCCCGCGACTATGGTTTCATCGGCTACGGCGACCCACAAACCGAGACAAGAACATATTACCCCGAAATTGTAGAGCTATACCCCCGCTCCGAGAAAAGCAATGATATCGACGATATCGTAGTGAGCCAAACCCTTTTCAACTCCGATGCCGCATACGAATGGATTATGCCCATCCTCGAGGCTGTCGAAGTTTCATACTCAAACGAATCCGAGCAAGTATCCGGTACTGAAGTTAAATGCACCGGCATAAGCGCTGTCTCTGAGAATGGAGCAACTGTCGCTTCTACAAAATACCCCACCGGATACTTCTCCAACCACCAGCCCGACATCTACCTATACGACCTCGATGGTACAGCGTTTTTAGTTGTATCTCTTCATAAAGACGACAATCAATACGATGATGACTACTACGTAGTATACGAACTTACCGACGGTGGAAGCTCTCTCAAAATGGTCGGCACACCTATGAGCGTAGGAGTTAGCCCTCGTGCACCTCGCATCGGCGAGAACGTCACCGTATCACTCGGCGAACCCGCCGGCAAAGACTGCTTCGTTGAAGTTGTTTCTTCTACAGGCCGCACAGTGCTTCGCCGCAAAATGACTGCGGGCGACACAAGCACATCAATCAACACCGCCGACTTCAACAAAGGCATCTACATCGTTACAGTAAACGGACAAGGCAACGCTCGCGAAGCCGCAAAAATAATCGTCCGATAAAACAACCCACTAACCATTATTCTTTACAAAAATCCGGGCCTCACCAAAGAGTCCCGGATTTTTTTGCTCAGCCAAAAGCCACATCACAACACCCCCATTACAACCCTTCTACCCAATGCAGTCTATAAAGTATAAGATGCACGATGCAAGAATCTAAAAAAGTCGTCGGAGACGACGCAATCATTGTTAACCCCACGATTCTTCGTGGGGTATTGAACCACCCCCTAAAAAAATGTCCTCGAAGAGGACGCCGTATAATATCTACAGCGCCCTCCGAGGACAACTCCGTTTACTTAAGCGAAAAAGAGCTTGCAATAGGAGCTTGGCTCTCTGAGACAAGCCTCGGTTAGGCGATATAAATCCATTGATTAACAACAATTTACCTAATCGCCCTCTCGTAGGGTCGCGGCATGCCGCGACCGGGTGACAAAAACATTTGTAGTTGATTATCAAAGAGATAGTATCGCCTACCCGGTCGCGGCATGCCGCGACCCTACGAGAGGCCCGGGTGGCGTTTGCCCTTAACTTAGTGACATTGCGGCATGCCGCGACCGGGCATCAAAAGCATTTACCCACTGACAATCAACACATTACCGACAACACACAACATCAGACGTTATTCATGACTACCATGGCCTGGTAATGACAGTCATAACCAACATCCCATGCCGCGCATTTCACAACTAATATCACATTAACTATCCGAGAGTTAGCATCACCTAACAGCCACCTGCTCGAAGAGCATTACTTTATCAAACCACGGCATTACGAAGTTTGCCGGGGACTGCGCATGCACTCTCCCGCTTAAGAAAAGACCTCGTATAGAACGCAACGGCTGCTAATGTGCCATTTGCGCCCTATCCGAGGTCTTTTTATTGCAGGTACTTTATGGTCCCCACCAATAATGGCGGCCTTACCCACAAAAGCGTCGTCTCCGACGACTTTTCATTTCTGATTTTGTCCTTTCTGCTCTTTTGACTTTCTTCATATCGGCAGCCCGGATTTACCGTATAACGACCTTGCTCGATGTCGAGCCCTGGCGGCGGATATATATACCGGGGGCGGCATTTTCGCAGTTTACCGGCCGTCCCTGCAGGTCGAAGAACTCAGCCGGGCAATCGTTGCCGGAAGCTTCGATTTGGCTGATCGAAGTTAGTTGACCGTCGGTTATTAGACTGAAATTTTTCCAACCGTTGGCTTTGCGATAGAGTTCTAACGTCCCCTCTGGTACTGTCAGGCATCCGGTCTTGTATGTTTCGTTGTTAAAAACATTTTCTTCAATTACCGGCGGCACAAGGTAGTCGCACTCAACGTTGACAAGCTTTTTGTTTGCAGCAAAGGCATTTGGTGCGATTTGCAGTATTTGGGCTTCTCCTTGTTCTTCGGTCTCTGGGGCATAAAAGACCACCCTGTCTACATTAATGCAGCTCGACAAGGCACCTTGCGATACCGACGCCGTTGCGGAATGGAAATAAACGTTTTTTATATCGGATAATGAGAAAATATTGGGATGAACAAGAGCATCGATATCCTCGGTTGTAACGTTCTTGACATAATAGGGAGTGTGCAGTGTATTAATTATCCACCCCTCGTTATAACCTTTAGTCCAGCTTTTCACACTTGCCGGGGCGGGTATCGAACTAAGGCTTGTACATCCTTGGAATGCCCCACGGCTTACCACAAGTCCATAGGTCGTCGAGTACTCCGCCTTAGCCATAGTCGATGCCTGAAGCCGACTGGGATTATCTTGGCTGTCGTCCACTTTTTCCGGTTCTTGAAGGTCTATATTTTTCAGATTGGTACAATTGGCAAAACTGTTGGTATATGCGATTATATCGCGTTTAACTTTTTGCGGGTCTGGGAACGATATGCTCAATAATTTAGAACAGTTTTCAAAGGCGTATTGCCTGACCTCCTCAATGCTTTTCGGCATTTTTATATCTCTATCTTTTAAGGGATTTGTCAATGACACACAGTCTGAAAACGCATACTCGCCTATAGCTTTGATTGTTTCGGGGAATACTACGACTGTTTGGTTTTGGTGAGCTTTATCACGTATGTATTTTAAATTAACGCACCCCTTAAATGCCTTTTCCGGAATGTACATCATATTATTTGATAAAGTCACACTTTCCAAAGACGTACAGTCCTCAAACTGACTATATTTTTTATATTTTTCATCCGAAAAAGCATATTTAGAGACTTGCCAACCAGATGCTACCACATGCTTTAATTTGCTACATCCTTTAAAAGCATTTTCGAAAATAGAAGTACAGGTTTCTGGAAGATATAGTGTTCCGTTGTTTCCTGGATATAGTTCAGAACACCCCTCAAAGGCACCCTTCGAAATCTGTTGAAGTTCTTTTGGAAATGTGATTTGAGTCAACCCCGAATTTTTAAAGCTAAAATAGATACCCTTAGCTGTGAGTGGGACTTTCCCCATATCTACAGATTTCAATTTTGTGCAACCTTCAAAATTCAAATTTGTTGCATTTTCGAATACTAATTTCCCAAAGTCAATCTCTTTGTTGTTATAAAATATACCTGAGACAACCCTTATTGTCTTGGGATTCCATTTAATGGTTTTTAATTTGGTAGGTGTTATGTGACAAGACAACCATTCAAGATTATCTCCAAACTCCAAGTCAGTCAGTTCGGGTAATGCTGCTCTTGAAGAAAATCTCACTATATATGGGGCGTGGATGCTTTTGATAAATTTATAACGATCTGTATTAATATACAAGTGTTCAAGGTCTATTCCGGTCACCGTATATTCTGTGAAATCAACATACTGATTTATTCTGGCCTTGATTTTCTCCGGTATTACAATATCTGCCCCGGCACTTCCGTCAGCTTTAAAATATGTTACGTAAGCCGTCTTCTCACTACTATCACATTTATATTCAACACCGTCTACAATATAGGTAAACGCCATAGCTGCCATTGCAAATGGTAGCATGATTAAAAAGATTAATAGTCTATTCATATTTTTGATTTTGTTGGTTTATTTATTTCTTAGCACGACCGGGCACGATCTTTATATTCCTGGTATAAGCCATAATAGTAGTCGGCCTTACTGCGGTATTCGCGGGCACGCGACTGGTTGTAACGCGCATTAGAGCGGCACGACGAGGCCTGGCTGCGTGCCGAGTCGTCGCCATACTCGCGGGCGCGGTATTCGTAATCTTCGGCATAGCGGAGTTCGGTTTCGGCCTGGCTCTCCTCGCTTTCGGCCTGAGAGATATACGACTGGTAATGGCTGTATGCCTCGTCGGCCTGACGCTCGTAGCTGGCGCGGTTTTCTTCTGACTGCCGTTGGCGTTGACGCTCCTCGTAGTCGTTGTTCGACGACGAGCTATACGACCTCGACGGCGAATAGCTGTTCGAACTCGACGAATAGTCATAAGGCTGGTAGTTGCCCGACGACGAGCCTTCCTCGTGGTCGCCAAGGAAAGAGAGACCGGTGGCGCCCCCGGCGATAATAAATCCCCACCAGAAAGAATTGAAAATCCAGTAGGTAATCCCACCTCCGATAAATCCGAAGAAGCACGCACACAAGGTAAGCTGCAGCCAGTAGATGCCGTTGTACTTTGCAAGCGCGAGAAGGCCGAATATCACAGCCGCGATAATGATAAAAGTTATGAAGCTCATATTGTGTGTCTATTTTATATAATTTACTTTTAATGTGCGGCAGTCGATGATAATACCGTGCGCGTTGTCTACGAACACGTGACCGTCGTTGTCGGGGTTATAGAATATCATAAATTTTTTCTCATAGTCATTATGAGGCCAGATACCGAAAGCGCGGTAAAAGCCGTATTGATTGTTGTAGAATGGCGCATAGGCTGTGAATACATCCACGCCATTACGGGTCAGTGCCACAGGGCTCGCTGCCCCTGGTATCGGGGGGGCATATTGCTTCTTTACACAAGAGCTGGCTATGTCAAGAAATTGATTCATTGCATCTTTGAAAGCATTGATATATTTCATGTCATAACCATCGTACCAACCCATGTCTTCATAAGGTTGGGCGTTTAGCCAATTGACAAGCCAACCGATTTGTTTTACGATGTCGAGACGTTCACCTGTTGCGTAACGGTCGATTGACGGGTAACAGAACGTATCGTCGTCCGACCCGAATAAGTTTGAAAAAAATCCCATGGTATTTAGTTTGTTATTTAAGTTTGGCAAGTATACAACTTGCTCACTGTTAGTAGTCTTTTGTTATTGATTATGGTTTGATATTAGCTGTCTGAGGCCAACCACAAATCGATAAACTTATACTTGCTATCGCAAATGCTCTGGCCGGGTATCGCCGTGCTGATGGTCGTCGTCCTCTTCAACCCACTCCAGCAGCGAGTTGCAATCGGGGCAATAGGCAAGGAAGGTGGTCTTGGTGTGTATGTGGGTGTGCGACTTGTGGTAGTCCTCATTTGTCTGATTGTTGATATAGTGTGTTGTGCATGTTTTCTTGTAGCCTTCGACGTTTTTGCCTACTATCTTGAGTCTCAGCGAACCGCACTGTGAGCAACGATGATGGTTGAGCATGCGCCTGTAGATTATGAGCTGGAAGGCGTTTAGAAAGAGTATGCCCAGGCAGATGAAGATGCCGCCTACAATGCCGGGAGATGTAATATCGTCGCTACTGGCACAAGCAAAAAATATTAATGCCACGTAGCCAAATACAGCTACCCACGATATCAATGAGAGTATGGTGTTTGACACTTTCCTTACAAACCACAGGGGCAGCGAGGCAAGCATGATGATTGTGGGCACAAATAACAACAGCCATGTGTTATTTGCCGCTGATAACAATACAAAGGATAATTGCATAAGTTTTTATGGTTAGATTTGAAATTAGATGTAATGCTTACGATAATACCGACTAAGCCATATCTGTAGCTATGGCACAAGCCAATGTTCTAAGTAGGTGCTCGAGACTCCGTGAAAAGCCATTGATTAGCGAACTCATTACCAATGCTCGTAAAACGGCTCATCGCGGAGCACCGAGCTCCTATAAGTGCATTTTAGCGGAATTGAGTTATCCTCTTTGTCCTTTTTGCTCTCATGTACTTAAGCATCGCGACATGGGAGTCATATCCTCACCGTATCACGACCTTGCTCGATGTCGAGCCCTGGCGGCGGATATATATACCGGGGGCGGCATTTTCGCAGTTTACCGGCCGTCCCTGCAGGTCGAAGAACTCAGCCGGGCAGTCGTTGCCGGTAGCTTCGATTTCCTCGACACCGCTGTACTGCGGAAGTGTATACTTAAAGAGCGAGCGATTTTGCGGAAGGGTATCACCAACCTGCAATCCGGGCATATAGTCTCCGGCACTGGAGTTATACGAGAAATAGACACTGGATATCAAACGATTATTCGAGTCGTAGCGCGGTATAATGAATACATCATTCTCGTCAGGATATATTATCATCGATACCGGACTCTTGTCAGGAACAACGCACAGAGGCAGTGGCGCCCCATGACCGCCCGTAATATTCGACCAATTCAGTTTTAGTCGGACCGCCTGCTCCAAACACTCGAGCACCTCTATGTCATAAAGCTTATTGTCCTGATTATTATTGGTAAACGCACACGAAACCAAGCAACCGGCAGGAATATCTACATTCGACAGTGAGCAATCTTCAAACGCCGACATTCCAATATTCCGAAGTGTCGAAGGCAGTTCGATAGAACTTAGCGATTTACAGCCCTTGAATGCCCTTGCGCCGAGTGCCTCCAGATTCGACGGCAACACTACATTTTCAAGCGAGGTGCAATCTGCAAATGTATAGTTAAGCTGACTTAGATTCTCGGGAAATTTGACTTCGACAAGTTCCGGGCAGTTATCAAACGACAACCTTAAACCGGGTACTGATACAGCCGAAAGGTCTACCGAGGTCAGTGTCTCGCAATTGTCAAGACCGACTGTACCATAGGTCGCAGTCAGCGACGACGGAAATGTGACCGACGTAACAAGGCAACCCTTGAACGCTTCCTCTGAAATCAATTCTACTGCCATATCTGTATCATTAATCACAACCTTTTCGGGTATGACGATATCGCCCGACGTGGTGGCTGGATTCTGGCTCGAAAGCATGGCTCGGCCTCCCCAAACTACATAGTTGAAACCGCCTACGGTATAAAAATCCGAGCCTTGGCCTACCAACGGACTTAATCGCATACCCACCACATAGCCGTTGATTTCCACATACATCATTACGGCCAAATAACCGGCGTTGAGTTCTGTCACGCCACAATGGCGACCATCTGTTGTAAAGAAATCCTTGCCGAGCTTAAATGTACCGTCCGCATCGGGGGTAATCCGTTCGGGTTCCGAATCCGCTGTAAGGAGGAAGGGTGTCAGACGATTGCCGTCGGGACCATAGACATTGAATTTCGACAGACGTATCGAACTACTGTCGATTCCTTTGTTCACTATTAAGTCTACACAGGCTCCCCGGCCGTCAAGGCTGATTGTCGAGGAGTAATAATCGCTCTCTGCTGCCTGAATGCCACACATCAGATTAATGCGCTCGAGCTCCTCGACATCTCTTAGAAACTGTTTAAATTTGATTCAATAAAATTTTTATGGCAGCCAAATCAATCATTTCTTCAGCGACCTCTGTTGATTCTTCATAATTGCGTGAAAGGCGACGGAACC
>Ga0209064_1002423_pt1 | contig 20836 bp, 13 predicted proteins | sample Inofromicrocosms_FD_187498 | JGI IMG/M metagenome (GOLD analysis project Ga0209064, IMG submission 187498) | Mouse cecum microbial communities from Vienna, Austria - Inoculum for glucosamine and mucus D2O microcosms (SPAdes) (version 2) | ecosystem: Host-associated > Mammals > Digestive system >... | reverse complement strand
ATTGAGTGATTTTATCAGCTGTCCATATATCGGCTGTCCGAAGAAATTACTACTTTTACTCATGGTTATTCATGGATTGTTTGGCGACACCAAAATAACCATTTAGGGCTGACTCCTGCAATAGGTGCCAGCCCTAATTTTTCAATCGCTCAAAAAAAGTTTAGCGGACAGTAATAAAAAATTTTAAGTGTGAAGGTCTGGTTGTTATTGGAATTTTCTAATTTTGCTGAAGAAAAAAGTCTTCCTTAATTATGAAGTGGTTTCCGCATGTGCTTATTTTTATCGTAGGTTTCATAGCTTTTAATTGGATTCAGCCTTGGGTGTATAGGAAAATATCTGATAAGCTGCTGCGTTGGATTGTAACTTTCTTGATCACTTTGATTTTTGCTATTGGCGTATTGTGGATCGGCAATAGTATCTTCCATTGGAAATAGTGCCTGGTTAATAAGGGCAGTTTGTTGATTGGCCGTGTATTCATTTGGCCATAATGTCATTGGCCTGCAAACAAGTGCAGGCCAATGACATCATAATGAGGGTGCGTAGTAATTTTAGGATTGGATTTATCGCGTGAGCATGAATTTGAGGCTGACCCCGAAATCCTGTGTCGTGATGGGATAGGAAGAGGAGGTGAGCAGCGGTTTGTTCATCTGCCGGTCATAGTATGCCGTGAGTGTCAGGAATTTGCTCAGGGCATAGTCGGCAGAGAAGGATACCTGCACGGCGTTGTTGCCGCTGGTGGCCTGTGACAGCAGGGTCAGTATGTCACGGTTCAGAGCACTCTGGTTGCGGAAAGAAAGGTCGAGCCGCAGATTCAGGTCATTGGAGAAACCCCGACTGTTGTTTTTTGTTTCCTGGTTGGTTTCGGATTTTGAATTTCTGCCTTTGCGTTTGCTCCTTACGGTTTTGCGCGGTGTGAAGAGGTTCAGGTCGTTGATTTTATATCCCAAGCCTATGACAAAGTCGTTGGAGCGGGTTTCGCTGAGTTGCTGCGAGGTCATGCTGAGAAGCAGTACGCGGGTTTTGCGGTATTCCACTTTGGTCGTGATGTTGTTCTTGAAGGTCATGTCCACGCCGAAGAGGGGAGAGAAACTCTCGTTGATGCTGACTGTGGAAATGTCGTACATGCAGCTGGGAACAGGCAGCCCCGATGCCACATCCTGTACGAATCCGTAGCCGCCCATGTATTCTCTGAAACTGGTGAGCGTATTGTAGGAACCTACGGAGTAGATGCTCTTGTAGGAGTGGTTCAGGTTGAAGCTCTTGAATACCTTTTTCATGGCTTTCAGTCTGGCCAGTCCGGCGTATGTCACGGACCAGTTGGGGAGCATTCGCTTGATGGAGGGGAACAGGTCGAGGGAACTTCCGCCGGAAGCGTATGTGCTGAGGAATGCGGGGATCATGACTTCGGCCGCATAGCGGTTGACGGTGCCGTTTGCGGGATCGAAAGGCTTGCCTGCCAGTTCTGATCCTTCGGGATAGGTTGCTCCGATGAACTTGTTCTCCACGCGCTGACGGCAGGACTCCAAAGAGTTGACAAAGCGTTCAAATGTCTTGCTTTTGTAGCCGTTGTTGGCATTGCCGCCTTTGTCGAACGCGGTTCCGATGCTGATGGTTGTCATTGTGAAGGAGCCGGAACGGGTTGTAGGCATCCCGTCGAACATGTATTGTATGCTTTGCGACTTGTTGACGTTGCGGCTGGCGTTTACATCAATCTTGAAATCGCGGAATGGCTCGACCGTTGCCCTTATTTGCAGATCTTCTTTCATGTTGGTGGTGGCCGGAGTGATGATGCTGTCCGTCATCAGCAACCAGCCCCGTTCAGCCGCCCGCCGGATATAGCTGTCGCCGGCGAGACCGAAAGCGAAGTCAAGTCCCGGTTGCAGGCCTCCGTTGCTGTTTTGTCCGAAAAAGTCGCCTATGCGGGGAAGGAATCCCGGGAGAGACATGTTGCGGGAATTGTTGTAGGATATGCTGACATTGCGAACCATCATGGCTGCGCGGGCCGTGTATTGCAGGACTTTATACCATTTCTGGTCCTCCGTGCGGCGGCGGGGGCTGACGGTCAGTTTCAGTTTTACGGTGTCCTGGGTAAGGATGACGATGTTGTTGTTGTCAAGCACTTTGTAGCGGACGGGGAACCGGCTTCCGTCGGATTTGATGGCCGTTACGCGTATCTTCTTACTTTTCTGATTGTGGGCAACGGTCAGTGTGGTGTCTGCCTTGAGTTGTATTTCCTTGACAAAATTTTTCTGTTCGGTTTTCTTTGAGGTGGAAGAACCCGAAGAGGAGAATTTTCTGTTTGTCTTTTTGAGAAACGGCACGTGGTTGTAGAGTGTCTCCATGTTGAGGCGTACGTTTCCGTTGACGGTGCGGGAATTGGCGATGGTGTTACCCAAGGAGGTTCCATTGTCAAGGTCTGCACCGCGCAGCCAGCTGTATGTAGCAGAGTATTTCACATCGCTGGTGAGCCAGTCGAATACGGGCAGTTTGTTGAGTGGCAGTTTCCACGAGGCATCGAAAGACTGCTGATAGCTGAGCGGAGTACCCATACTGCGGAGGCTGTTCCATATAGAATCCTTCCAGGCATGGTAGCGGTCGGGATATAAATCCTTGTTGACAGCGGTATAGGGCTGCTCAACTTCGGCATTGGTTCCCGAGTTGAAGTTCATGTGTATGTTTTTGGTGAGGTCCCACCTTAAAGTGAAACTGCGGTTCCACAGGAAATCACTGGACCATGTCAGGGGTATGTTGCTGTTCCCGGGAGTGTCGACGTCTCTCTCCTGCAATTCGTAATAGTCTCGGATGATGTCGGAGTTGAACGATATGTTTTGGGGAATATAATTGAAAGTCTGGTCTTTCAGTATCTTCAGCCATTTGCTCTTTCCTTTCATTTTTTTGAAGGGTTCGTAGCCTTTGTAGTTGGGAGAGTAGTTGTAGTTGAAATTCCATTTCCAGGTCTGGTCTTTCTCCCATGCGGTTGTCTCGCCGGACGTATGGCGGTTGCTGTAGGCATAGCTGAAGGAGAAGTTGGCCGGATCGTAGGGCATGGGATGGCGTTTGGTGGCAATGTCGAAACGCACGCCCGACAGGCTGAAGTTCTTGTTGATGACGACTTTCTCGGCGATATTGCGCAAGGAGTCGCGTTCGCGTTCTGAGGCCAGGGCATCCAGAGCGTCGTCGAGTTCCATATCCGAGTCGAGCGGATTGTAACGCGGAACGGTGCGTTCCTTGCTGTAGGAATAGTATATGGGGGCTTTGAGCTTTACTTTTTCGGGCAGGAATTTTCCGCCTTCAATGTTGGTGGTGATGCTGTATTGGTACAGGTTGTCGTTGCGACGCTGTGATATGCTTTCTTCCAGCCCGCCGAAGCCGTCCGTCTCGATGTGTCCGGTCAGGTTGACCGTAGCGACGTCTGAGAGCTGGATGTTAAGGTTGCCTTGTGCCGCCCAGCCGCCTTTGTTGGAAAATTCCTGCAAACGAAGTTCATTGGCCCATACCTCGACGCTCCTGACAGCGCGCGAATTGTTGCGCACACCGATCATGATGGTACGTATTTCTCCGAGGGAGGGATTGCCCATGATGCTGATTTTGTTGTTGGGCCTGTTCTGGTCGTATTCCGAATAGAGCTGTGCGAAACTTGTCAGACCCAAAGATTTCTGTTTGTTGCGGTTTTTCTTGACGGATGTCAGGAGGTCGAGGTCAATGTCGAGCATGTTGTCGGCCGGCCATACGGCACGGGCACCGGCTTCGGAGTCGGGATAGCTGTTCGGCGGCGTTATGGTGAGCGGTATTTCGTATTCGTAGAAATTGCTTTTATAGTCCGATCCCAGACGGATGAACATGCTGGTCTGTCCGTCCTCTACCTCGTTGTTGTCGGGCAGGCTGTTGGCATGTACGAACATTTGCAGATGTTTGTAGCGGCGCAGGTCTAATGAAGTGTTCTTATAGACGGCCCGTGCATCGCCCGATGCCAGATTCTTGACGGTCATGGCCAGAGCCTGTTCGTTGTTTTCCAGCATCTGGTCCTGACCGGGATCTATGACGCGGCTGATTCCGGGCGGGATGACATAGTTGACGGGTTGCTTGTCATAGTTCTCTTCGTAGTTGACGGCCGAGACGCTCAGGCTACCGCTTACATCTGGGGCTTTGTTGGCATACAGAGCCTGCTCGTATGCACGCCACTCACCGTGGACGAGATTGAAGGTGGCAAGACGGAGAACGATGGGTTTCTGGAAGCCGGTGAGGAATACGCGCATGAAGCGGATGCTACTGAAATCGTTGATATTGCCTTCGCGCTTTTCGTATTGGTCTACCGGAATGCGGAAGAGATACCAGGTGGCTTCGGTTGTCTTGTTGTTGCGCAGCCGGACGCTGGCGGTCCGTTTGTCCACAATGTAGTTCTGACCCACGTTCATGGCATCGGGAGCGATGCGGATGCGGTACTGGAAATATCTTTCGTATTCGTTCAGAGTATAGTCCTGATTGATGTCTTCTACATCGGGGGTGGTTTTGTAGGCCGTGCTGTAGGATTCGGGCGAACTGTCGGCGTCGACCGAGTTTCCGTTGGGATTGTTGATGCGTTTGTAGCGGTCAAGAATGGAAGTCTGTGCATTGTCGAAATCCGTCCCTCGGAAATAATGGTATCGGTCTGCCGACGGACTGGCCAATATAGAGTCGTAGACTTCGGGCCGTACGATGTTTCTGATTTGTTCGAGATAATCCCGATAAGCTGGGAAGGAGGCCTCCTGTTCGCTGGAAAGTCCGTTGAAGCCTACATCCTGATATTGTCGGGAGCCGCTCGAGGTGTTAAAGGCGTAGGTTATGCTGTTTTGTGTGGGTACGCGTCCCCAGATCGTTTCGGTATATTGGGAGGGATCTCCGTCGATGGGGAGCCCGCTTTCGTAGAATTTTTTTCCGTCTTTCAGGATGTCTTCGGAAATCTCGCCGAGATTGAAATACAGATCGCCTGAAAATCCGGTACCGTTCTCACGGTTTTTGGTAAAGGGATCCATCATCCAGAACTCGATGTATTCGATGTTGGCCGTCTCGAAATCGCTTGTTTCCAGTTTTCTCATCATGCCGCCCCATCGTTGCTGCGGGTTGAGCAGCCGGCCGTTGCGGTCCAGAGACGGGTCCAGATTGTAGGGGCCGCGCTCGTCGGGGTAGTAGGCCAGATTGAGCACATTGAGTGTGGCGGATTCTTTGTAATCTATCTGCTTGTTGGGGAACAACTCGCTTTTGTACACTTCGCGGACATCGGGATCTGACAACTGTTCAAGATCTCCTTTTATATGTCCGGGGGTGAGGGAAGAGGAGCGTCGTGTAAAGAGCGGGTCAATGTAGTACCATGCCAGCAAAGCACGGTTATAGCCGTACCGGATGTCGTTGTTGTATTTGGATTCCGGGAAAATGGAAGGTACGGAACTGATTGTCCATTCTGTCGGGCTGCTTATATCTATTTCGCTTTTCGCATTTTCAAAATCGTCAATATAGGAGGCATTGCCTTGTGCTCCTTTGTTTTTTCCGGCTATCAGTTGGGCGAATTCGGCGGTAAAGTTAATGCTGGAGGGAGCGGTACAATGCAACAGCGGAAATTTGTTGAGCATGTCCGTAAGCCATTGGCTCTGTTTTTTCCATGAGAGATTGAGGCCCCAGATGGTATTGTTCAGTGGCTCGCTGCCCATTGTGACCTTCGTGGTCAACGGCTTTTCGCCGATGTGCATGAAGGTTCCGCCTATCTGGAAATCTTTACTGAAATCATATTCCCAGTTCAGTCCGAACATGGTCTTGCGCTGCATGCCGTAGTCGGTATTGCTTTCCAGACTGACATTGATGGCAGTTCCGGCATCCAGAATGCTCTTGTTCAGGATTTTTACGATGCCGGAATTATAATCTACCGTATAGTCGGAACCTTCCATCAAGGTCATTCCGCCGGCAGTGACAACGACCGAACCTCGGGGAATATTCATGGCTCCCAGCTGGATCTCGTCGCGCTTGGTGGCCATGTACTGGCCGGCCAGGATGAATTTGTCTTTTTCCGCAATCTGTTTGGCTACTGTACGGGTGGAGTCGTACAGTTCCTGATAAACGTATTTGTCGGCAATTTCTTTATTCCCGATCACTTTGTATAAATAGGAGCCGAAGGGTTCCGTTACGGGAAAATAGATTCGGCCGTTGCTTGCGTCAATGGTGTAGCCTTCCACATAGTCGAAATATCCGTTGGGATTTCGCTTGTTGTTGTTGTCCAGACGGTCCAGACCTACCAGGGCCAATATTTTTTTGTCTTTCAGGCCAGGCTCGGGAAGATAGGACAGATAAACACCGGAGGTGTCGCTCAAAAGTTTGATGTCCAGCCGGAATTTCTCTTTTTGAATGGATGTGGCGCCCAGAGAGTATACGTTTTTCATCATGAGGTGCCAGTTGCCCATTTGGGGAGTGTTGGCGGTGTTTTTCAGAGCTTTCACAAAGAGTGCCTCCTTGTTGTCCTTCAGGTCGGTGGAGAACTCACCCACCTGATAGCGTTGCCCGCGGTATGTGTATTCGAAAGCAACGGCCAGAACCTGATCGGTCTGTAAGCTCGATTTTAGGGAAACGTACCCTAAGGCTTCATTGACATGGTATTCGGAGGAGTTGAGCAGACGGGCCGTTTCCAGTTTCTCATAGTCAATTCCTCCTGTAAATCCGGCACCGTCAAGCACTGGAGTGGCTTGCGATATGTCGCGTGCGGAGATCAGGCTGGTGCTGAGGGCGGGGTAGAGGCTGTTGGAGTTATTGGAAGGAAGCCGGTCCGTTCCCGGAGTAAGCATAGAGTTGCCGAGATGCTCGTTTTCGCCTAAATCGGTAAAGGCAATGATATTGCGGGTGTTATTTGTCTGTCCCGTTTTGTTTGTGACCCAGATTTCGACCCGGTTGATGGTGATGCCGGACAGGATATTGGGCAATTGTGACATGTTGTCATTATAGTGATCCCGAAAATAATGTGCCAGAAAGAAATGGCGGTTTTCATCGTAGGCATCTGCCGAAAACTCAAAATTGTTGAGCTGCACCCCGCCTTTGGATGATACGCTCTGGCTGCTGGATTTCTTTTGAGAGACAACGGTCTGCAATTTCAGTTTTCCGAATTGCATGTCTGTTCGTATACCGAAAAGCGAAGAGGCTCCTCGTATCAGGGAAGAATTGGTCGGCATGGAAATGTTTCCGGCTTCGATCAATTTGATGATTTCATCTTCCTTGCCTTCGTAGCGGAGTTTCAGATTCTGTGTGTCAAAATTAAAGGTGGCCTCCGAGTTATAGTTGAAATCCATGTTTACTTTGTCTCCCACCTTACCGTTTACGCTCAGGTTGACTTTTTCGTCGAAGTCGAAGCCGAAGACTTTACGGTTGCGCTCGGAGAGAGACGGATTGTCCACAAAGCGTGTGTTGGCCCCGATTTTCAGTTCTGCCGATCCTTGTGTTTTGATCCGTACGCCGCCGGGTCCGAAAATCTTGTTGGCAGGTCCCAGGTCAAAGTTCATGTCTGTGAAATCGAACTTTTCCTTTCCTTTGGCCTGAAATGCCTCAGCATTTTTATTGCGGTAATATTCGCGCATGGACTGACGGATGCTCCATTTCTCGTATTCGTCGTCATCCATCATGAACGGGGCCTCCAGAAAGTTGTCTCCCAATTTTGTGCCGAGCCGGAAAGTACCGGTCTTCTCATCGTAGAAAATATCCGTTTTCAGATTTTCCGGATCCTTCAGGTCCGTGGACTTCTTGCCTGTGTCCTTCTCGCTTTGAGCAGTTGTGGTCTTGACCGGGAAGCGGGGAGAAAGGGTGTCTTCGGGAGTGCTGTGGAGATGTGTGTCTTGAAAATCCGGATTTTTGGGCTTTTCCGCTATTTTCGGAGAGCGCAAGGAGGTGTCGGCTGTAACCGAGACAAAAAGAGACAGTACGAAGAGAAAAGGAAATATTTTCAGCAGATGGTTCATGGGTATTCGGAGTATGTCATAACATCTTCAATGCCATTTTGATGATTTCTTCTACAGCCGTTTCCGGTTTTTCTCTGATGATTTGGAGAACAACTTTGGATACGGGGGCAGGAGAGAAACCTAACATCGTAAGTGCGGAAATGGCTTCTTCCGCACTTTCATTGTTTGTTTGTCTGTTTCCGTTGCTTGCGGAAGTCGTTAAAGTCTTGGAACCCAAAGTTATGATTTTGTCTTTCAGGTCCACTATGATTCTTTGTGCGGCTTTGGGACCGATGCCTTTGACGCTTTTCAATGCACGGACATTCTCTTCACTGATGATGTTTGTCAGTTCTGTCGGGGTGAAGGCGGATAATATCATACGGGCGGTTTGGCCGCCAATACCCGAAACGCCGATGAGGAGCAGAAAGAGTTCTCTTTCTTCGCGGGTCGCAAATCCGAAAAGTAAGTAGGCATCTTCTCTGATGGACTCATAGACATACAGTTGTGCCGTTTCTTTTCCCTGAATGGCCGAATAGGTGTTCAAAGAGATGGACAAGGCATAGCCTACTCCGGATGTCTCTATGATGGCTTGGGTTGGTATGAGTTCCTCAAGATGCCCTTTTATATATTCTATCATTTCGTGTTGTCTGTGATTTTTTTATTAGTAGAAACGGTTTTTAGGTTTATTTATTGTATTGACATCCGGGAATATATGGAGCATTAGGAGAACTGAACAGTATGTGGTCATTTCTGGAGCAATTTCCGGATAGCTTTTCTGCATTTTGTTTCGTCTTGCCTTGTCAGTTCCGGATGTTTCCGGGTGTTGCTTTTTTCAAGGGCCGCAATATTTCGGAATCCACTGCATTTCAGTATTTCCCGAAAAGCATGTAGGGCTCCTCTGCTTTGTCTGAAAAGAATATTAAAGGGAAAAGGCGTGGAGCATGTTACAATGATGACGGCACGTTTTTCTTTGTGCAGAGGCTCGGGGATGCCGTATTTGTTTATTCTTGTCATACTGTACACGATTCTGTCAAAGAGTATCTTGAACGTGCCGGGCATGTTTCCCCAATAACAGGGAGAGCCGATGACAAGGGCATCGTGCCGTGATATGAGACCGGCTACATGCTGGGCATCATCGTCAGGAAGAACGCATTGATTCTTTGTACGGCAGATCATACAGCCGCGGCATGGTGTGATATGTAAATCACTAATGCTGACAACTGTAACTTCTGCTCCTTGTTGCAATGCTTCATCTTCTGCCAGCCGGAGCATACGGGATATGTTTCCGTCTTTGCGTGGGCTTCCGTTGAGAATGAGGACTCTGGTCATTGTTCTTCCCCTTTCAGAATGGGAAGGTGCAATTTGTATTTGACGGCCAGAAATCTCATCAGTACCACTACGATACCGCAGATGATGCCGGAAAGAATGGAGTTACATCCTAAAAGGTGGCATAAATAGTAGGCAATGCCGCCGATGACGCAGGCCAGAGCGTAAATCTCTTTTCGGAAAATCAGCGGAACCTCATTGATGAATACATCGCGGAATACACCGCCGCCGGCTCCAGTCAGGGTTCCCATGATGATGGCCGTCCAGAACGGAAAACCGGCAGTAATGCTTTTCTCGATGCCTGTGACGGTGAACAATGCCAGGCCGATGGTATCGAAAAGGAACCATGTGTTGTTCTGCCGTACCAGCAGTTTGCGGAATGTAATGACCCAAAGCAGGGCAAATGCCGAGCAGATAAGATAAAACGAGTCGGTCATCCAGAAAGGGCGAAGGCCCAGCAGCAGATCGCGCATGGTACCGCCTCCGATGGCGGTGGTCACACCTACGACGTAGGCTCCGAACAGATCAAAATGTTTGGCAGATGCCAGACGTATTCCCGAGATGGCGAAAGCCAGTGTGCCGATAAATTCAAATATTTGTACTAATGTGATGTCGAACATGGAATCAGATGAAGTGGAGGTGAAAGGGTTAGTTTACAATGTTTTCAGGGTGCCCGCCAAGAAAGGCTTTTATGTTTCCTTCAATGATGCTGATGATGCGTTGCCGGGCTTCGGCTGTGGCCCAGGCCACGTGCGGAGTTACCCATGTGTTGGGAGCGGACAGGATGGGATTGTCCGGGCGGGGAGGCTCCTGTGAGAGGACATCGCAGCAATAGGCCCCTAACCGGTTTTCCTTCAATGCCTGTGCAACGGCTTCTTCGTCTATCAGTCTGCCCCGGGCCGTGTTGATCAGGATGAGGCCCTTTCTGGTGTTTCCCAGCAACTGTGCGTTGACAAATTTCTTGTTTTCGGAGGTCAAGGGACAGTTCAGACTGACGATGTCGCAGGTGGAGAAGGCTTCTTCCAAAGAAATCTTCAGGATGTCATCCGGAAGATAGTCCTGGCTTTTTGAACTGACAGCATACAGTTTTACTCCGAACGGCCGGAGGAGGCAGGCCACCTGTTTCCCGATATTCCCGAATCCCACAATGGCAACGCGCTTGTCTGTCAGTTCTATCAATGGCTGGTTCCAGCAGCAAAAATCCTTGCTGTTGCTCCATAACCCCGAACGATTTGCCGCCGCATATTCTCCCACGCGGTTGGTCACTTCCAGTATGAGGGCGAGAACCATTTGGGCTACAGCCCGGCTGCCGTAGTTGGCGGCATTGCACACCGGAATGCCATATTTACGGGCAGCCCTGACGTCTACTGCATCATATCCCGTGGCGGCTACGCACATCAGTTTCAAGCGGGGCAGGGCGGAAAAGTGCTCCTCCGTGAGGCGGGTCTTGTTTATGATCAGGATGTCGGCATCGGTTCCTCGTGCGATCACTTCGTTTGAGGCGGTGCGGTCATATACGGTAAAATTTCCGAGCTTCCGGAAAGCATCCCAGGATATGTCGCCCGGATTAAGGGTGAATCCGTCAAGAAATACAATATTCATGCAAGATGTTCTTTACTGTTAAGGCCGGTAAGTCCGGTTGGCAAAGCCTACCAGACGGTCATATCGGTCTCCTGTGCGTCTGTAATATATATATATGGAATAATTGTTCTCAGTCTGAAAGAAATTTCCTTCGATGGGGCCGGTCTGTCCTTTTTGCGGATTCTTTCCGTTAACGGCGAGATACAGGTAATTGTAGTAGCCCTGTTTCAGGAATATATCGGTCTCATATTCCTGCGTATCGTTGTTGTAGCGCATTCTGTGTTCGGGAGAGAGTGAGTATCCGTTCCACTGGCCGCATACATGGATATCGGTATCGGCCAGGGAGTCGCAGGCCAGATTGAAATGTACAAAAGCGTAGTCGGCTTCCGTTTCGGGATCGCCGCTTCCTTCTTTGCGGATTACGCTGAGGCCGTTCCCGTCTTCATCATAGAGATAATTGGGACGTGGGGCATCGGTCATCAGGGTAGCATGATAGTAAGGTGGATACCATCTGATATTTTCCATGTGCATTCCCGGATAACGGGTGCTGAGCATCTCGAATTTCCTGAATTCGTTTCCTGCTTCAAAGATGAGCGATTTGTGATGGTCCCAGATCATGGAGGAACCGGTTACGCTTGTCGGGGCCGGATCTATTACGGCGTTGTCCCATCGTTGGTTTTGTGTGACCACTGCATGTATTTCCTCGCGGGCATCCCGGATGGGAATATCCCCAAGTTTCACTTCCATGGAAAGTTGCTGGTGGGCACGGTTGAAGTCGATGTCTGTATTGGTGGTCATGGAAGGAGCTATTCCAGCCATTTCTTCTACAACGGAGAAGCAGGCAACTGCAACAGGGCGCAGTTCGTCTTCGCCGTCTTCATAGATTGTTACCTTGTAGTTTCCCGACAGGATAGGTCTTACTCGGCTGTTGGGAAGGGTGAAGGAGTAATGGGTATAGAGTACGGAAGTGTTGAGGCTCTGGCTGTAGTTCTCAATCACTTCTTCTTCTGCCGCCGATTCCAGATAGTCGCTTTCAAACAGGTCCTCGGTGGGTTGCCAGTCGTAGGAGCAATGCTGTATGCGATAGACATAGCGGCGGTATTCATGGGTCATATCATCAAAAGAGACGGTGAGTTTTTCTCCTTTCCCAAGATCTATTACCGGAGGACGCTTGATGTCACCTTCCGTGATTAGCTGCAACGTGTGAATATGCGGAGTGAGAATTTCGCTTCTCTGGGCGGCAAGCTGAAAAGACAGGAGCAATATACTAAATAAGCAAATTGTCAGTTTCCGTTTCATGGTGCAAAAGTAATGGTTTTTGTTTGCAGATCAAAACAAACGGAGTGGCTTTTCGCAAGTTTTTATAGCTTCTGGGAGTCTGGTTCTCGGAGGCAGGTCTTTCGTGAGGTTTACGAGTTTGTGCATTTCTTGATGGAGGTGTCTGGATGCGGATTTGGCCAAAGCGCTTCAATGGCGTCAAAACTGTTTAAAAACATAATAAGCATATTTGGTCGTACGATTTTTTTTCCCGAAATTGCGCCATGATTTTGAAACCCAAGTTCAAACTTTAAAGCTACTTGACTATGAAAGTATATCAGTCACACGAAATTAAAAACATAGCCCTTTTGGGAAATGATGGATCGGGCAAGACTACATTGACAGAGGCCTTGCTTTTTGAGAGCGGGATAATCAAACGTAGAGGGCGCATCACCCAGAAGAATACGGTCTCCGACTATTTTCCTGTAGAGCAGGATTATGGATACTCCGTATTCTCAACGGTTTTCCATGTGGAATGGAACGGAAAGAAACTGAATATCATAGACTGCCCGGGATCCGATGATTTCGTGGGAGCCGCCATGACGGCCCTGAATGTGACAGACACTGCCGTACTTTTACTTAACGGACAGTTCGGACCCGAGGTGGGTACGCAGAATCATTTCCGCTATACGGAAAAATTAGGCAAACCGGTTATTTTTCTGGTCAATCAGTTAGACGATGAGAAATGTGATTATGACAGCATCCTCGATGAGTTGCAAATGATATATGGGCCTAAAGTGGTTCCCGTTCAGTATCCGGTAAAGACGGGTCCTGGGTTTAATTCCCTCATTGATGTCATTCTCATGAAGAAATTGACGTGGGGGCCTGAGGGAGGAAAGCCCCAGATGGAAGAAATTCCCGCCGAGGAGCAGGAAAAGGCCATGGTCATGCATAAGGCTTTGGTAGAGGCGGCTGCGGAGAACGATGAAACCCTGATGGAGAAATTTTTTGAGACGGAACAACTGACAGAGGACGAAATGCGTGAAGGCATTCGTAAGGGAATGGTGACACGCTCCATTTTCCCCGTATTCTGTGTGTGTGCGGGGCGCAATATGGGTGTGGGCCGTCTGATGGAGTTTTTGGGAAATGTCGTTCCGTTTGTGGATGAAATGCCGGCCGTACACAATACACGGGGAGTGGAAGTCCCACCTTTGCAGGATGCTCCTACGTCCATTTACTTTTTCAAGACCGGTGTGGAGCCGCATATCGGTGAGGTGCAGTATTTCAAAGTGATGAGCGGAGAGGTGAATGAAGGCGAGGACCTGACCAATGCGGACAGAGGCAGCAAGGAAAGAATGGCGCAGCTTTTTGTCTGTGCGGGGGCTCAGCGCGAGAAAGTCGAGAAACTTGTGGCTGGAGACATCGGCTGTACGGTAAAACTGAAAGATGTGCGCACCGGCAACACTCTGAATGCGAAAGATTGCGATCACCGTTTTAATTTTATTAAATATCCCAATCCGAAATACACCCGTGCCATCCGTGCCGTCAATGAAGCGGATACGGAGAAGATGATGGCTGCACTGAACCGCATGCGTCAGGAAGATCCCACGTGGGAGGTGGAGCAGTCAAAAGAACTCCGTCAGATTTTGGTGCACGGACAAGGTGAATTCCATCTTCGGACCCTGAAGTGGCGGTTAGAGAATCTGGATAAGATTGCCGTTGAGTTTTATGAGCAGCGTATTCCTTATCGTGAAACCTTGACCAAAGCGGCAAGAGCAGACTATCGTCACAAGAAACAGTCGGGTGGGGCGGGCCAGTTTGGAGAAGTTCATCTGATTGTTGAGCCTTATTCGGACGGAATGCCAGATCCTACAGTCTATAGATTCGGCAATCAGGAAATTCGTGTTGCCATGAAAGGCAAGGAGGAGATACCATTGGAATGGGGTGGTAAATTGGTATTTATCAATTCCGTAGTAGGCGGTGCCATCGATGCTCGTTTTATGCCAGCTATTCTCAAAGGTATTATGTCACGGATGGAGCAAGGGCCACTTACCGGAAGTTATGCCCGTGATGTGCGCGTAGTTGTATATGATGGCAAGATGCATCCGGTAGACTCCAATGAATTGTCTTTCATGCTGGCCGGACGCAATGCGTTCAGTATGGCGTTCAAAGAGGCTGGCCCGAAGATCCTTGAACCTATATATGATGTAGAAGTTTTTGTCCCAGCTGAAAAAATGGGAGATGTAATGAGTGATTTGCAGGGAAGGCGCGGTATGATTGTGGGTATGTCTTCGGAGAATGGATATGAGAAGTTGCAGGCAAAAGTACCTTTGAAGGAAATGTCTTCCTATTCCACCAGTCTGTCATCTTTGTCAGGTGGACGTGCCAGTTTCATCATGAAGTTTGCAAGTTATGAATTGGTTCCGGCTGACATTCAGGCTAAGTTGATTGATAATTTTGAGAAAGAGCAGATAGAGTAAGGTATTAGTAATTTGTTTTTATGTAAAGAACCCGGCCTTCATTATGGTCGGGTTCTTTTTTAGGGATAGTATAACAAAAAAAGATTCTCGCAGATTTTATATCTGCGAGAATCTTTTCATAGAAAAGTGACTCCTATAGGATTCAAACCTATAACCTTCTGATCCGTAGTCAGATGCTCTATTCAGTTGAGCTAAGGAGCCATTGTTGTAAAAAAGTGACTCCTATAGGATTCAAACCTATAACCTTCTGATCCGTAGTCAGATGCTCTATTCAGTTGAGCTAAGGAGCCGTTGTTTTTGGCTTTGGACGGTTGGTCCGTCTTTTACTTTTTTGTTGTTCAAAGAACGCTCATTCTTCTTAACGGCTGCAAAGGTAAGCATTCTGTTTTTTCTGAACAAATTTTTTTCGATAAAAATGAGACTTATTTGAAAAAATCGTCCATTAGGCAGTTTCCCTCCCTCTCTTTTGCATACGGTGATACAGATTGCGGGGGCATTGGAATGGTTTGTTGCCGATGATTTTCAGGGTTTGGGGCGAATGGGGAATCAATAAACAAGCCGCACGTTGTCTATCCAGATGGTGTTGCCAACGCTGCCTACGTAGGCACCGCCGTGACTGGAGTCGAATTGCAGGATTATATGGGTTGGAGTTTCGTTGTTTTCGGCCCAGCCCACTTCCTTGACCGGGACCATTTTTCCTTTGCTGTTTTTGGCATATTTGGTGATGTCGCCGGATGTAAGTCCCATATAGGATTTGTAGAAAGACTTGTTCGTGATGTTTCCGTAGTGGATGGGGAAGCGTGCGTTGTTGACCCATCCGGTGTTTTTGTTGAAGCGCTGTACCATTGTGCCGACCCGTTTGGCATAGATATTGCCATTGGCGTCTTCCCATCGTTTCTGGAGATAGAGAATGCAGTCAGGCATGTCCATACCTTTTACCGTGGTAACTTTGCTGAATCCTGTCTGGCGGATGCGGTCGGGTTTTCCTGCAAGCTGTATCTTATAGTCAAAACAGATGGATTTGGGGCGTTTAGTGAATTTGACTCCGGCATCGAGTTTGGCCATGGGGTTCTTCGTGTTTGTGATGGGTTCTTGGGTTTGTCCAAGGTAGATGGAGCCGGCGGCCAGGACTTTGATATTGATGAGACCGAGAACTTTACACTCTTCCAGATGGGTATATAGTTTGGCGCAGTAGCCGTGACCGGCACGGGCTTCCCTGTAGACGGACGTATTTGTTTTCGTAATACCGGACACTTTGGCCAGTACGTTTGAGGTTGCCCAGGGGGAACCTCCCAGTCCGTGATAGGGATTATTATTGTTCCATGTTCCGTTGGGGGCAATCTCGAAAAGGGTTTTGGTGTTGCCGCCTATGATTCCGCTTTCCTTGATGTTGCGGCAGAGCCATTTGTCGAAGTTTCCATATTTGATGTATTCGATATGTTCTCCGTCTGTTTCATTTTCCTGAAGGTATTCGGGGGAATAAGGAATGGCAAGGGTAATGCCTGTGGCAGATGACAGGGTGAGGAAAAACGAGGTCGTGAGTGCTTTGTATGACATTTTGTTGTTGATTTTATATTTCCATGAAAAGTATGGTGGAGCAGTAATTTAGAAGGCTTCGTTGATGCTGAAGAGAAATCCTCCGCCGTTGCGTGTTAAGCCATAGTCTGCTCGGACGTTGATGCGTTTCTTGAATTCCCACCGATAACCAATGCCGGCATTCGGCAGAATTTTTTTCAGGCGCAGTTCTTCAAAACGGGGAAAAATCTCGGCGGCTCCCGCCCAAAGCGCAAAGCCATGCCGGCGGTAAATCTTCTGACGCAGTTCTATCTGTGCCTCTATGATGTTCTTGTCCCTGTAGCGTCCTTCAAAATATCCGCGCATTCGCTGGTTCGATCCGACTTCAGCCAGCATACTCCATGCGGGATGTCCGTAATTGAATTGTGTATGGAATTCACCGGCCAGTATGCCGCCTTTCCAAATGGGGCGGTATGTGCTGGCTGTGAGTTCCGTTGTGGAGAAGCAATAGTCGTTTCCTAAAAAACGGGGTGTGAAAGTCTGGTCCAATTGTACGAACCACCCCCAGTAGGCGTTAAGCATGAAGTCTCGGGAATCGTATGTGAAAGAAAGACCTACAGTTTGTGAGTGGACCGTCTGGTTCTCTCCTGCCCAAAGATGGATTCCTTCGGGCTTAATATCGCGGGCTTGGATGTATTTGAAGTTGACGATGGGGCCAAGGTAGGCGTTTGGGGCAATGCGGGCCATGAAGCGGGCCATGATGTCGAAACGCATCCTGCGATAGTCGGTTTCGTTGTTGTCATTATCTCCGTTTTCGTAACCGATACCCCAGAACTCGGTGGGAAATGTATATACGTACAGGCGGTAGTCGAGTCTGTATTTGTCTTTGGGGAATATGTTGTTTCCCTTCAGGCCGATGAGCAGGAAACCTTTTGTTGTCATGTCGCCGTAAAGGGATATGTTGGACCGCGGCAACAGTGAGTCGCTCCTGTCGGTGGAATAGGTGCCGGTGGCAACCATTCCCAAGCCCAGTCCGGCTGTCGAGGAGTAATGGGGACCGGGCAGGAATCCGAAATCGAATTTTTTGTCGGGAGAGATCTTGTCGGAGTTTCTGAAATAGTTGACTACTTTGCGCAGCAATCCTTTTTGTTCGGTAGCGGGTGAGAGAGAGTCGGTCTGCGAAGCGATTTTTTGAGACACCTCTTCTGTTGGGATTGTAGCCGATGCTTTTGTGCCGGCAAGTTGAAGCCATGCCAACAGAAACAGGGTGATGCGCAGAATGTTTAAAGTACTTTTTTCCATGATGCGGATGCAAAGTTAGACAAACATTATGGTTTAGATATATTTTATTTGTACTTTTGCACGTTCTATAACAGCTATTTTTAGAAGATGAAACGAAAAATCTTTATTTTAACTTTTCTTGCCCATTCGGTAATGGCATTTGGTGCGGCGGAATATCCGTATGATGCAGTTATGGATGCGGATTCTGTGCAGGGGGCCATATCGGATGCTCAGGACAAAAGAATGAAGTCTTTGTTGAAAAAGGCGGATCCGAGTATCAAGTTCGGAGGCTATGTTGTTGGAAAATATTCAGTCTCGGACCGTTCTGTTCCAAACAAGGCGGGAGAGGAATCCAACGGAGGCTTTGATCTGCGTTTTGTCCGGTTGTATCTGAACGGATATTGTTTTCAGGATTTTTATTACCGTTTGCAGATGGAGGTGAATGATGCTCCGGGAACAGACAAAGGTCCCCGCGTTGTGGACGCGTTTGTAGAATGGCAGAAGTTTGATTTCGCGCAGATCAAGCTGGGACAGTTCAAACGTTCTTTCGGCTTTGAAAATCCTTATAGCCCTCTGGCAGTGGGTATGGGCACTTATTCCCAGGCAACAATGAAACTGGAGTCCATAGCTGACAGAAATGGTGAGCATAAAAGCTCGGGAAGGGATCTCGGTGTGCAGATTCAGGGAGACTTGTTTCCTTCGCGCGGCGATGGGCATAAATGGCTGCACTACCAGTTGGGCTTTTTTAATGGCCAAGGTATTAACCATACGGATAAAGACAATTTTAAGGATCTGATTGGGGGGCTGTGGATTTCTCCCGTAAAGAATCTGGCGATTGGAGGATTCGGGTGGAATGGTAAATATACAAACGAGAATTATGATCCTGCAAATCCTAAACTTTTGCGGACGGTGTCCCGCAAGCGTTGGGGAGCTGGTATGAAGTATGAGAGCGATTGGGCGATCCGGGGAGAGTATGTGTCTTCTGTTGGAGGAGTCATTACGAATGCCGCGGCTCCGGACCGCAGCGATGCGTGGTATGCTACTCTTGGTGTGCCGGTGATGAAGGATCTGAAAGTCTATACCCGTTGGGATTGTTATCGCGATGCCAAAACATGGAGTTCCCTGAAGACGGTCTATGGTCTGTCTGCCAATTATTTTTTTGGAAAGAATCTTATTTTCCAGGCCAACTACTCTTATACGGACGACCGCAATGTTTCGGTAGGTTGTCATTATAATACTTTCGACATTCAGGTTTACGCCCGTTTCTGATATTTGGAAGCAGTTCGCTCGGATTCTTTTTAGGGCATGATCACACGATCGCCCAGAATCTGGGCGAATTGTTTTTCTATTTCACAAAGTTCCTTGTATCGGGACATGATGGCAAGGCATTTTTCAGAGTCGTTCATTATTTCAGGAGAACGAAGTTGCATCAGAAGTTTTTTCATTTCTTCCTTTATTTCCGTATTCTTGAAATCATGGAGTAAACGGGGTACCAGTTCCTGTAACCGGTCTTTGTCCTCTGTAAATCCGATTTGTTGCCTCTGGCTTAGTTGGAAACGGTCTTCGCATAGCTGTGCGGCGGTCTTGCTGATTTCAGCATCGGGGTGAGCCAGAAAATAATTCAGGGCATGGAAGTCTTCGTTCCGGCAGTGACTGGCAGCCTCATTTAGCATTCTCTGAAAAAGGGGAGAGTGCATTTCCAGACCATCCGCTTCCAGATCAGATGCAATGAAAGCGGCGACTTTGATGTCCGAATCGTCTTCGGCCTTGAACAAAACCTGTTCGCCGAAGCGTACAATGATCCGGACCAGTAATTCTTCTTCTTTCCGCGTGGTTGCCGGTTGGGAGCCGATGCTACTTGGTGACGGGTCAGGCGTCGTGACACCCGCCTCCTCATTTTCTCCTGTTCCTTCAGATTTTTGTGCGGAGGCAGTGCGCTCGGATTTCGCTTTCTCTTTTTTTATTTTTGCAATTTCGCTGACGACAAGTTGTTCGCTGATTCCCAGCATAGAGGCACATTCCTTGGCATACATCTGCCTTATGATACGGTCCGGAATGACCGAGATGCTGTTTACGACATCTTGGATCAGGCCTGCCCGTTTGATGGGGTCGTTTCCGGAATCTTCAAGCAATAGTCCGGTCTTGAAGCGGATGAAGTCAACCTGATGTTGTTCCAGATATTCCTGAAATCCGGCGGCGTTGTGTTTACGCGCAAAACTGTCAGGGTCATCTCCGTCGGGAAGTAAAAGCACCTTGATATTCATCCCTTCGGCAAGAAGCATGTCGATGCCCCGAAGACTTGCCTTGATTCCGGCGCTGTCGCCATCGTATAGAACCGTAATGTTATTGGTGAACCGATGAATCAGTCTGATTTGCCCTTCGGTCAATGAGGTTCCCGAAGAGGCAACAACGTTTTCGATGCCGCTTTGGTGCATGGAAATCACATCGGTATAACCTTCTACCAGAAAACAGCGATTTTGCTTTACGATAGCGTGTTTGGCCTGATATAGTCCGTAGAGTTCCTTGCTTTTGCTGTAGATTATCGACTCCGGGGAGTTTACGTATTTGGCCAGCTTCTTGTCGGAAGAAAGGATACGTCCGCCAAAGGCGACAACTTTGCCGGATATGGTATGTACGGGAAAGATTACCCGGCCGTGATAGCGGTCAAGCAGTCTTCCGTCATCCGTTCGGAAACACAGCCCGGTCTTTAATAATAATTCCGGGTTGAAACCTTTTTGTTGTGCTTCGCGGGCTAAAGCGTCGCGCGATGGCAGCGCAAAGCCTAATTGGAATTTTTGAATGATATCATCCCTGAATCCGCGGTTGCGGAAATAAGCCATACCGATAGCAACACCGTCCACGTGATTGTGCAGCAGATTTATGAAATAGTCACGTGCCCATTCATTTATGACGAATAGGCTCTCGCGGGCGGAAGCGGCAACTTTTTCTTCATCGGTCAGTTCTTTGTCCTGAACCTCTATACCGTATTTGTTTCCCAGCCATTTAATGGCTTCGGGGTAGGTCATCTGTTCGTGCTCCATGATGAAATGGACGGCGTTCCCTCCCTTGCCGCAGGAAAAGCATTTACATAATTGCTTGGACGGGGAAACTACGAAGCTCGGAGTTTTCTCATTGTGGAACGGACAGAGCCCTTTGTAGTTCACGCCGGCTTTGCGTAAGGTGACAAAGTCCTTTACCACGTCCACAATGTCCGCGGCTTCCATAACTCTACTGATGGTTGCACTATCTATCATGACAAAGTACAAATCTACATAAAAATCGCGAGATTTTTACACCGGCAGAATAAAAAACAAGGCCGACGAGTTGATTCCTGTCCCCTCCAGCGTGCTCTTAGTCACAATTTTATTAATTTGGAGGAAAATTTCTAAAATATCAAATATGGACAGAAACCGAACAGTCGCCGGCCTTGATATCCACAAAGATAGTATT
>Ga0209064_1002415_pt1 | contig 20901 bp, 21 predicted proteins | sample Inofromicrocosms_FD_187498 | JGI IMG/M metagenome (GOLD analysis project Ga0209064, IMG submission 187498) | Mouse cecum microbial communities from Vienna, Austria - Inoculum for glucosamine and mucus D2O microcosms (SPAdes) (version 2) | ecosystem: Host-associated > Mammals > Digestive system >... | reverse complement strand
GACAGTTTTAGATCCATACTCACGAGATTTGATACAACCGTATCCAGTTGGAAAGGATGGAATTATCTCGCATTTGCTGTGGTTTTTCTTAATAAAATTCACAAATCACAAAAGTTTAAATGAGTTCTATATTATACATTTATAAATATCTATAGAAAACGTCTGTCACATCTGCCACGTGTCACGTGCGGCAAGCAACGGCATGATAATGCCATTGGGGCAATATCGAAAAGTCAAATCAAGTGCATGGGATTTCGCAAACAGCGTATTACAGAATGAAAACAAATGGTTTGTGCAATGGAAACAAGTGGTTTTTGTAATGAAAACAACCGTTGGCTTTTCAGAAAGTCAATCACATGTGGAAAAACAGGGAAACACTACAGAAGAACGCAAAGATAAGAGGAATGAATGCAACATGTAAGCAAAAAGAGGATGAAAAGGATTTTGTCAAAATCAACAGAATGAAAAATGACATGAAAGAAGCCATACAAAAAAAGCAACGGGGACGAAAGAAGAGAATGAGAGAAGCCCTGTCAGGCTTCTCTCTGTTTTGTTCCCATGCGTGCTTCGACAACGTTGATGACGTAGTCGCCGAGCTTCTCGCACTCGCTGATTATATCCATGTACATCGTACCTATGGCGTATGTGTACTCATGATTGTTCACATCGTTGATGTTCTGGCTCTTAAGCTGGTTGCGATAGTTGTTTATCTCGTTCTCTATGTTGAATGAGCGGTTTACGTCGAGATTGTCCTTGCGTCCGGACAGCATGACATTCATCTGACTAAGACAGTCATCCGTAAGCTCGAACATCTGGTGCAGATGTTCATACTGCTTCTCCGTAAAGTCCTCCTTACCCTTGATTTTACGGTTTATGGTACGTGCCACATTGTAACAACTGTCACCGATACTTTCTATTTCGGATATCTCGCGGAGCATGGCGCGTATCTTGGCTTTCGTCTCGTCACTGAGATGTGCATCGCTTACTTCGTCAAGATACTTGGCAATCTCTATCTCCATATTGTCTGATATGCCTTCATACTTCTCTATACGTGTGAACAGTTTGACAAACGCACTCTCATCCTTGGTTGCCAGCAGTTCGCGAACCATGGAGAACATGCGCTGTATGCGCTCGGCAAACGACTGTATTTCCTTACGTGCCTCAAGTACTGAAAGCTCAGGAGTCTGCATTATACCGCCACTGATAAAGCGCAGACGGAAGTCGTCTTCGTCCTCGGCGTTGCGGCGCGGCTTGATGACACGGCATACGATTTTCTCTATCTGTGGTATGAACCATATAAGTATTGCCGTGTTGGTGATGTTGAACATGGTATGGAATGCCGCCAGAACAAACGACAGTTTGGCTGCATTTGCCATAAATCCCGGCTCACCCTTGACCATGGTGTCATCGTATCCAACAACCGAACATACCACATGAATAAAGGGACGGAACACGCAAAGGACCCAAACGACACCGAACAGGTTGAAGAACATGTGGGCAAAAGCGGCACGGCGCGCCTGTGTATTGGCTGTGAGTGCGGCAAGGTTGGATGTTACCGTGGTACCGATGTTCTCGCCCATTACCAATGCTATACCTTGATATATAGGCAGCACGCCGCTTGAACACAATATCATTGTTATCGCCATTATTGCTGCGGAAGACTGCACGCACATGGTGAGCACGCTTCCAAGGAGCAAGAATACGATTGTGGTGACAAACGAGTCGGGGTCGAAAGACGCGAAGAAACCAAGCACGGCTTCATTTCCGCCAAGGTCCATGTCGATACCAGTCTGGCGCAACGTGCCGAGTCCGAGGAACATAAAGGCTATACCAAATAAAAAATCGCCGAAACTCTTACGTTTTTTAGAATAGATAAGAATTATGGCGATAAAGAAAGCCGGATATACAAAGTCGGTGATATTGAACGAGAAGCCTGCACTCATTATCCATGCAGTAAGCGTCGTACCGATATTGGCACCCATGATAACGGATATTGCCTGTGCCAGCGTGAGCAGTCCGGCATTGACAAACGACACGGTCATTACCGTTGTTGCCGTACTCGACTGCACCGAAGCTGTAATAAAAGTACCTGTGAGCATTCCCGCTATGCGGTTTGTGGTCATCGCCTGCAAGACATGGCGCAATTGCGAACCTGCCATTTTCTGCAAGCTCTCGCTCATCGATTTCATACCGTACATCAGCAATGCCAACGAACCGATAAGCTTAAAAAAAATCCAAATCGACATATTTAATATTAAAATTTAATGTACACCGTCCTTTTATATCAAGTTTTATTTGTAGCTTTACGACATATTAAACAAGTTAAAGCCGTATCACAATGAAACAGACCGTACAAATTCGATGCAAAAATAATAAAAAAATAAAAAACATTGCTATAGGAAGTACACTTTCTGACATTTTTCGTGAATTTAATTTAAATATGACTTACCCTCCGGTAAGTGCAAGGGTCAACAACAAAGTGGAGGGGCTTAACTATCGGGTCTACCATAATAAAGAGGTGGAATTTATAGACATCACGTCATCGTCCGGTTCGAGGGCATACACACGCACATTGTTCTTCGTGCTCTGCAAAGCCACGCACGATCTTTACCCCGACGGAAAAATCATAATAGACATACCTGTTTCCAACGGATACTACTGCAATCTTAAAATAGGAAGACCTATAACAAAAGAAGATGCAGACCGCATACGCACCCGTATGAAAGAAATAATAGACGCGGCAATTCCCATACAACGGCACGAAAGCACCACAAAAGAAGCCATTAAACTGTTTACCAAGCTCGGCACGCATTCCAAAGTGAAACTTCTGAACAGCGTAGGACGCTTGTATACCACTTATTATGAGATAGACGGATACATGGACTATTATTACGGCACGCTGCTCACCAACACAAGCCAACTGTATTTTTTCGGTCTTGAGATGTACTACGAGGGATTGCTGTTACGCATACCATCGCGCGACAATCCCGAAAAGCTCGGCGAACTGATAAGCCAGGACAAGATGTTCGAAATATTCCAGGAGCATCACCGCTGGCAGAACATATTGGGTATAAGCACCGTTGGCGACTTCAACGAGGCAGTGGCACACGGACTGTCGACAGACCTTATAAACGTATCCGAAGCGTTGCAGGAGAAGAAGATATCGCGTATTGCCGATGAAATTGCAAGCAGAAGCGATGTAAGGGTTGTGCTGATCGCCGGTCCGTCGTCCAGCGGAAAGACAACTTTCTGCAAGCGTCTGTCCGTGCAGTTGCTCACTTGCGGTATAAAGCCCGTACAGGTTTCGCTCGATGATTATTTTGTTGACCGCGACAAAACACCTCTCGACGACAAGGGCGACTACGACTACGAGAGCATATACGCCCTTAACATACCATTGCTGAACAAACAGTTCAACGCCCTGTTTGCCGGCGAAGAAGTAACAATACCGCGATACAACTTCCAGACGGGAAAGAGCGAAAAGAACGGGAGACGGTTGAAACTGAACGAGAACAATGTACTGCTCGTGGAAGGAATACACGCTCTTAACCCTCAACTGACGGCACATATACCCGAAAATCAGAAGTTCCGTATATATGCCTCGGCACTTACAACAATACTTCTCGACAACCACAACTACATCCCGACAACGGACAACCGACTGCTGCGCCGCATCATACGCGACTACAAATATCGCGGTGTGACGGCACAGGAGACCATACGCCGCTGGCCGAGCGTGCGGGCAGGTGAGAACAAATGGATATTCCCGTATCAGGAAAATGCAGACATGATGTTCAACACGGCAATGCTTTTCGAACTTGCCGTAATAAGAACGCAGGCAGAACCGCTGCTCGAGCTTGTTCCGGAGAACGCCGAGGAATATGCAGAGGCATACCGCCTGCTTAAGTTCCTTAAATATATAACGCCGATACAATACCGACAACTGCCGCCGACATCGTTGCTGAGAGAGTTCTTGGGAGGAAGCTCGTTTAAGTATTAAGTCGGCAGGAAGATATTTGCGGACATAACATGTCACGGGAATGTGTCCCGAACTTGCCAATAGGCGACTCATCTTGTTGGCAAAAACAGTAAAATATTTGATAGAAAACAAAGTATTTATTGGTTTTCTATCAAATATTTTACTGTTTTTCTCTATTTCCGGTTTACTTTATACACGATTAACCCGCCAAAAGAAAAGTTGTGGAAGTTTTCGTTTAAAATGATACTTTTTAGAAATCAGGCAACTTCTATTTTTTCTCTTTTGCACAACGGTCATATATCAATCTGACTGTAATTGCCGTACAGTCAAATATATTTAATGTAGAAGAAGTACCACCATCGCCTGGTGAAACTATTTTACTATCCTTTAAGCAATTCGATGAAAGGCTTTTCCAATTGCCTCCATACGCATCACCTGTAATATCTGTAATGCTATAATAATTATGCTTGTGCTCTTTTATATCGTTTATTTGAGCATTATTTGTTAGTTCGGCGAAATTACCGCTCATGTCAAATATGCCGAGCTCATTACTGTTTTTAGTTGCGGCAGGATGAGAGTGGGAACCACTATTTGAACCATACCATGCAACATCGTTAATATCATTACTTCCGCTATAAGTATATCCTTTACTTTTGTTACCGCCTTGATAAGCATATTTCCATTCTTCGGAAGTAGGTAGACGCCAATACAATCCTGTTAGTTCTATCAATTTTGCCAAATATGTTTTAAACTCATATTTGGTGATTTTGTTATCTTTTTTGTCCAAATCTTTTAAAGTGAATGGCATCTGTTTGTCACCAAAAGTAAGTAATGCTCCCGGAAGTAACTCAGTTTGCATAATACTAAAATCCCCCAATGGACCGCCTTCTACTTTAATCATTTTATATTTTACTCCGTCCATAATATAAGTGAGCGGTTCTGTCTGGAAACTGTTGACCTCTCCCCAATATTTGATACCGTCTATTACTGCATATGCTCGGTAATAATACTTTTCATCATCCAATAATCCATCTAAAGTGAGTTTAAAGTTCCCACCGGTAGATATGCCATTTACACTTCTGCATTCATCCAATTTCAGTTCTGCATTCAAACCATAAACGAAACCAACTTCACACTCTCCTTCTGCGCCTTTAAGTACACCGCTTACTTCTGCGTTTGTTGCCTTTACGACGGCATTATCATTTGTTTTTACTCCATACGCATCAATATAATAAATAAGATCTTCGTTACCATCATTTATAATAATGGAAATACTGCTTATACTTTTTACCTTAAAAGTCTGAGTTTCACCGTCCTCATCATATTTAATCGTCAGGAACATTGTACTTTCATTAAATTCATAATGTATTTTCTCTACATCTTTTAATCCCATTACGTATTCCTCTATAGAGCCGGTACCGTCATTATTGAAAGTTATCATCTGATAGTTACCACCACCGTAATCACATTTCCAAGAACCGACAAGTGGCGACACCGTAGTGGATACAGTCTTCTTGCCGCGGAACGTCAGGTTATACTCATCGCTTTTAAGAGTAAAACTCTGATTTGTCATATCAATAATGTCCAACTTTCCGGCAAACACAGCCTTATCTGTTTTTTCTACCATATTTACAGTCTTGCCATAGACATTATATGTTCCGCTGTATTCAAACGGATACAACGACCATGTACCATCACCTTGCATATAATAATCTTTCGCTAAGTACCGACCATTGGATTTAAATGTAATTTCCACCTTGCACGGACCATCATCATCGTAATCTACAGTCCAGTCACCTACAATCAGTTGAGCATAATCATCCTGATTGTCTCCGCCTTCATTATCTCCGACACCTCCACCAATCGTTACATCATCGTTGTTGTCATCATCTCCGCCACATGATGCGAAGAAAGTTCCCGCCATGCAAACGAGCATGGCGAGAACAAGGGAATTAAATTTCAGGTACTTCATAAAGTTACTTTTTTACACGTTTATCAAACATTAATTATCAAAATTCTTTTATCATATAATTTTTACTGCCAACAGAAACCCATACTGACGGTTCATAATATCTTACCGCTTCTTTTTCGTATTTATCAAGATATTTCATAAGGTCTTTACACAATTCCTTATCATCATTAGTCCAACCATTAGGATCTGTATCTAACAGATTCTTATATGCCACATAATACATGGCACATTCATTGCAAATGTCTTCACGCGGATACTCCATACCAAACAAATAATATAACCAGAACGGTATGTCAAACTCGGCAATAAACTTATTACCAGAATTACGACAAACATATTTAGAACAAAGTGGTTTAATATTTGCTTGATCTCCAACAGAGACAGTCGTTATTCCATTAACATCTCCATGTCCGATGCCAAACTCTATTTCTTGATTCTTTATCACGTTGTGAAGAGTAGACGTAATTTTAAAATGCCAAACATAATTGGAATATTCACCTGTCACCACAACATTTTCCGATATCAACTTTTTGATATTATTTTCTTCCTGCAACTCTTCGTCTGATTTTATATGATTAAAATTCTCATCAATCCATTCCCTATCCGAATAAGATATCGCCTCTTTAGTATAGACATTGTCTTTGCCAATAAGACTTCCTCCATTAAACATAAACTCTAATTCCGTATAATCAGACGTTTCCAATACTACTTTAGAACCTTGCGTTGTATATCTTACGGTCTGAGCATCATTCTCATACGATGTACCGTCATCGGAATAATAATGTTTACGGAAATACTTTATAACACATTCGTAGTCACTTACAAAATAAAGCGTAATCTCATAATCATCTGTTATTATCCATTGATAATCATCACCAACCAAAGGCTCATCACTTGTCCTGCACACCCATTTAGACTGTTGCAAGGCAGAACGTATATCACCTGATGACGTTTCTTCACTATCCGAACATGAAGTAAACCCAATCCCTATAATCATCAATAATATAGAGAATACTATATTGTTTACTGTCTTCTTCATAATTTTTTAATTAAATGGTATTATCTCTCAATCTTTAAATACGGTTGTAATACCTACCATTATCATTCCGTTCTTTATGACATCCTTTGTTTTGAACTCTCCGGCATCAACCATATAGCCAAGATTCAGGTATATATCGTTTCCTTTCTTTGTTTCCAACAGTTTTAATCCGACAGATAAATCTGCAATCGCTCCATATAAAAATTTACTTTTATCATCCTTTTGTAACTTCCCATACTTATCTAACTTCATAACATCATAACTACCATATCCGAGGTAAGGATAAATTTTTCCTTGGATATAAAAGTTGTCATTATATATTATATGATTCCCCAATCCGACTCCAAAATAAAATGCCATCGTGTTAAGATCATCTTTTCCAAATTTCAGGTTAGAGCTCATTCCATATGATACTATTATATATTTTGTTGCGTAACCGTTAAATGCAAATCCGTATACTTTTGCTTTAGACTGATATAGCAAATCAAATGACATAATCCTTTCGTTTGGAATAATATCTTTATTCTTTATCGTCTCATTCTCCTCTGTTTGTATGGTGTTTATAATATTTGTTACACCGACATTATTATCCTCCTGTTGTATGTTTTGCTTTTCATCCTTCTCATACACGCTACTGCTTTTTGCCGGAATAACTATTTTCATGCCTGCATAAAAGTTCCCGTCTGTATTAGGATTTGCTTTTATAATATCATCCACTGTTACACCATGAGCCTGTGCTACACTCTCGATCGTTTCACCACGCTTAATTTTATACTCCGTTGCCGTTGTCTGTCCTTTAACACATGTTACAGACATCATCAACAACATTGTTGTAAAGACTTTTAATGCTACCTTTTTCATAAATATATTTTTTACTGTTTATAATTGAATGATCAGAAAATTGGACACACTCCAGAACTTTGTAGGACTGATTATTTTCAATGTACATGTTCCATCTCCATTGTTTACCAACTGATATGAATTGCCGGAAGGTACAGGCGTAAGTATCTTCGGTTTACTTGAACGTAATTGTATTTCGCGGAAATCCCGGATATCAACAGATGTAAACTTGCTTTTATCTATAGCACTATAGTTTATTTTCTTTTTAGAAAGAAATCCTCCCTTTAAGATACCTGCCCGTTGCAACTCTTTCTTTGTACCTATCTTTACAAAACATTCGTTAATGGCTTCATCCTGAACACTAAGTGCTTCATTAAGTATTTGGTTTTTCTTTTCCGTCTTTTCCATTGTCGTGCGCATTGAAGCCATTGTTGTACGCAGTTCTCTTATATCCTTATTCTTTTTGCCTACATCATTTCTCAGTTGTTGTATCACGGCTTCTTTCTCAGACAACTGCTGATTCAAGAAAGACACAATGCTTTTCATCTTATCAACACCAACAGTATTCATGCCTTTAATAGAATCCTGCAACTGTTGAATTTTAGTTCTCTGCTTGTCAAGCAACTCTTCGAAGAAATGAAGATTTTGCATTATCTGTGCCTTGCTTAAAAGCACTCCATCTCTATCTCTGTTGGAACAAAGGATGTCTTCTTGCATTGCTATGCTGTCCAGTCCTGCAGCTATAGCTGTTACAATAGAATTCAATTCGTTTAGTTGTTTCTCTTTTTCCTGGCTGACTCTCATTATAGAATCTCTTTCTTCTATAAACTTAACCATACTGTCATTGCTGTTGCCACATGAAGATATGAAACATGTAATTAAAATAAAGAACAAGAAAGAAATACAGTTTTTCCCCATTTTGTGATTATAAATATTTTGAAATTAATGATGTTAAATATCTGATGCAAAGATAATGCAAACCGAATGCAATGAAACTTGTTTCAAATTACTGAGGTGCTGCTTATCTTATGCAAAGGTACAACATCATTAACTCTTTTTCACAGAATGGGCGTATCACAAGCAACGACACTTGTGTCGCATACTATTTGTCATCATCAGTATCGATATTATCTGACAGATCGCGGAAGAAGTTGTGTTCAAGTATCACGGATATGCGCTGAAGCAGGGTTGTGTCAATGCTCTCGCGCTTGAATATATCATAAACGTTCTGCCTGTTGCAATAAAGCTTGCGGGCAAACCATGCCACGGTGCGCTCCTTCTCGCGCAACACAGTCTCTATTCTTTTGCCTATATGCATCATAGCTGTTCTGTAAATACATTGAAAGCCGAACAACCCTAAGCTCTCCTTTATAATATATAATAAGGTGGGACATAAAGAAAAAGGCGGGGAGTCCTGACTATTGTCTATCCCGTCTTTGGGCCTTCGCACTGCCACACCTATAGATAAACAATACAGCAGCCCCACGCCCATGCAGTATACATAAATACACAATAAGAAAGACGAGAGAACAGTTTACATCTGTCCCGTCAATCTGTACATGCAAGTATATGCACACGTGAGCGTTGCCATTGTAGATATCTTTATAGGTTTTGAATGTGCGAAGTTCAAAGACGAAAGATAACGTTATAGTAACGCCTTGTTTTTAATTATGTCGCCCATGCCGGCAATCATATCATGCCATTACGGACATTGCAAAATTATAGCTTTTTTCTCATATTTATGCTTATGACGGATATAATTTTATGCAACGGAGCATAAAAAAGCAACAACACTTACACGGGGTATGATGTACGGTGTTACAAAAGGTCGTGTTTCAGGGTGCAGGATGCCGTCTTTCAGAACGCGAAACGCCACCTTTTATAATATAAAAGATAACATCGTCTTTATCAACAACATACACAGGCGGATATTCAAAAAAGGATTTGCCATTGCTAAAGCAAAGCGACACACGATGCGGAATATTGCGCTAAAAAACTTATTTTTATATCGTTTAAAATTAAATCACTTAAATTTTGTTTTCTCAATAAACTTTACGACCTTTGCAGAATATACATACAAAACACTGAAAAACAACAAGTTTAAATAAAACTCATTATGACAGAAGAATTGGAAGTAAAAGAATTGGATAACGTCGTGGTGCGCTTCTCAGGCGACTCCGGCGACGGTATGCAATTGGCGGGAAACATTTTTTCTACTGTTTCTGCCACTATCGGCAACGGTATATCCACTTTTCCGGACTATCCGGCAGACATACGTGCCCCGCAAGGCTCGCTTACAGGCGTGTCGGGATTTCAGGTTCACATAGGCGGAGGCAAAGTCTACACACCCGGTGACAAGTGCGATGTGCTGGTGGCAATGAACGCTGCGGCACTGAAAACACAATATAAGTTTGCAAAACCACAGGCTACAATAATAATAGACACGGACAGTTTCGGACAGAAAGATCTTGAAAAGGCACAGTTCAAGACCGAAGATTATCTGGCAGAGATGAACATCGACGCCGACAGGGTTGTGGCATGCCCTATAACAAAGATGGTAAAAGACTGTCTGGCAGACAGCGGCATGGACAACAAGTCGGTACTGAAATGCCGCAACATGTTCGCCCTCGGACTGGTATGCTGGCTCTTCAACCGCGACATAAGTTTGGTTGAGAACTTCCTGCGCGACAAGTTCGCGAAGAAACCTGTAATCGCCGAGAACAACATAAAGGTGGTAAACGCCGGATTTGACTACGGGCACAACGTACATGCAAGCGTTCCGGCAACATACAGGATTGAGTCAAAGGACAAGGTGAAGGGACGTTATATGGACATCACGGGCAACAAGGCGACTGCCTACGGACTGATTGCCGCTGCCGAAAAGGCAGGCATGCGCCTGTTCCTCGGCTCCTACCCCATCACCCCCGCCACGGATATACTTCACGAATTGGCAAAGCACAAGAGCTGCGGTGTGATAACGGTGCAGTGTGAGGATGAGATTTCGGGCTGCGCAAGTGCCGTGGGTGCATCGTTTGCAGGTGCCCTCGCCGCCACATCCACATCGGGACCGGGCGTATGTCTGAAGTCAGAGGCAATGAACCTTGCCATAATCGACGAGCTGCCTTTGGTGATAATAGATGTACAGCGCGGAGGTCCGTCCACAGGACTGCCTACAAAGAGCGAGCAGACAGACCTGCTACAGGCTCTTTACGGAAGAAACGGCGAGTCGCCCATGCCGGTAATCGCCGCGACAAGCCCCACAAACTGTTTTGACGCCGTATATTCGGCTGCAAAGATTGCCGTAGAGCACACCACTCCCGTAATACTTCTTACAGACGCTTTCGTGGCAAACGGTTCGGCGGCATGGAAACTGCCGGAGATAAACGAGTTGCCGGAGATAAAGCCACATTATGCAACGCCTGACATGAAAGACGGATACACACCATACAAACGCGACGCCGAGACACTGGCACGCTATTGGGCTGTGCCCGGACAGGAGGGCTTCGGACATATTCTCGGCGGTCTTGAGAAAGACGGAGACACGGGTGCAATATCCACAGACCCGGAGAACCACGACAAGATGTGCCGCATTCGTGCAGAAAAGGTTGCACGAATCCCCGTGCCCGACGTAGAAGTTCACGGCGACAAGGACGATGCCGAACTGTTGATAGTAGGCTTCGGCGGCACATACGGTCATCTCTATTCGGCAATGGAAGAGATGCGCAAGGCTGGAAACAAGGTCGCCCTAGCCCACTTCAGCTATATAAATCCGCTACCAAAGAACACCGCCGCCGTGCTTACTAAATATAAAAAGGTGGTAGTTGCCGAACAAAACCTCGGACAGTTTGCCGGATACCTGCGCATGAAAATAGACGGTTTTGTGCCTTATCAGTTCAATCAGGTGAAGGGACAGCCGTTCGTGGTGGAGGAACTGGTGGAGGAGTTCACTAAAATAATTAAGAGTTAAGAATTAAGATGATGGTTTATAAACAACAATAATCCTCAACAACCGTAAACAAACATATTGCTACAAACAATGTATCTCCTGTTGTTGTAGGGACATATTCTTGTATTTGTCCGCCGCATCTGCAATAAAGACATTCATACGTCACTGAGAATGAATACGCTACCAAACAGAAAGAACTGTCGTCTTTACGGATATGACTATTCTACAAATGGGAATTATTTCATTACCATTGTGACTAAAAACAGATGCAACATGTTCGGGCATATCGAGAACGGAAATATGTACCCTAACGATGCAGGAAGAATGGTATACGATACGTTTACAGAAGTATGCAAACATAACTATGGAATAATGATAAACGACATTGTAATAATGCCCAATCATATACACTGCATAATAACTATTACGGATAAGTCAAAAAGCAGTCTGCCGACAATCATTCGTTACATAAAAAGTAAGACAACGGTGGAATATATACATGGAGTAAAGAAATACGGATGGAAACGTTTCGAGCGCAATCTTTGGCAACAACGGTTTTATGACCATGTAATACGCAATCAAAGGGTATATGACCTGATACGTAATTATATATTTAATAATCCGAAACGTTGGGACAAAGATAAATTAAATCTCTCGTGTACAGACGGTGCAGATAACATCGGTCTGATGATAAAACAATATGAACAGGGCGGACAAATACAAGAATATGTCCCTACAATGGGATGAAACATTTTCGTAATCATATCATATCCGCCTTGAAAATATAAACAAGAAACAGAAAAATAAAACAATATGGAAACAAACAAGAAATGCAACATGTCTCCTGCCACTGAAGAGCAGAAAGTATTTGTTGCAGCCGACTACAAAAAAGGTCAGCCACGCTGGTGTCCCGGATGCGGAGACCACTTTTTCCTGGCTTCATTACATAAGGCAATGGCAGAACTCGGCGTGCCGCCACATCAGACGGCTGTGATATCAGGTATAGGATGCTCAAGCCGACTGCCCTACTACGTGAGCACATACGCCATGCAGACGATACACGGACGTGCGGCGGCGATAGCGACAGGTGTGAAAGTTGCCAATCCCGAGCTTGCAGTATGGCAGATAAGCGGCGACGGCGACGGTCTTGCCATCGGCGGAAACCACTTCATCCATGCCATGAGAAGAAATGTCGACATAAACGTGATATTGCTGAACAACCGTATATACGGACTGACAAAGGGACAGTACTCGCCGACAAGTCCGCGCGGCTTTGTAAGCAAGTCGTCACCCTACGGCACGGTTGAAGACCCGTTCCGCCCGGCAGAGTTGTGCTTCGGTGCACGCGGACACTTCTTTGCACGCGCCGTGGCTACCGATGCGGCAGGCACAGTGGAAGTGTTAAAGGCTGCTTACAGGCACAAGGGCGCCTCGGTGTGCGAGATTATGCAAAACTGTGTAATATTCAACAATGGTGCTTTCGATGCGATTTACACAAAAGAGGGACGCAAGAAGAACACCATATACGTGAAACACGGCGAACCGCTGATATTCGGAGAGAACAACGAATACGGACTTATGCAGGAGGGTTTCGGACTTAAAGTAGTGAAACTGGGTGAAAACGGCATAACGGAGAAAGACATCCTGGTGCACGATGCACACTGCGAAGACAACACCCTGCAGCTGAAACTTGCCATGATGGACAATGAACATGGTTTCCCCGTTGCGCTCGGTGTCATCCGTGATGTTGATGCCCCAACTTACAACGACTCCGTACACGCACAGATAGAAGAGGTAAAAGCAATGAAAAAATATCATAACTTTGCCGAACTGCTGGAAACGAACGATACGTGGGAAGTTAAATAAAGAAGAAATGATACATCCATAACATGGAAGTTTCCTTAAAAGGAGCTTCGCTTTATCAAGACAAATTCCCCATTAACAACTGTACGGGCAAAGATATCTGCATCAGACACACCATACCCACACAAGTGTTAATGGGGAATTTCTAACAAAAATACGCATAAACGTTATTTACAACACATAATAGACTGCCATGAGAGCAAACACGAATAAATTAATGCGATATATCTTCCTCGTAACATTGCTGACAACATGTTGCAACATACAGAGCCAGCCCGACTCTGTCGTTATAGGAGAAGCACCAAACGGCAAAGAGATATATTCCTATGAAAGAGACACCAAATTTCCTATCAGCAGCATATCATGGAAGAGAAAGGATAACACTCTGAACATTGTTACAGCCAACAGACTATCCGAAAATCTTAATTTCAGAAGCATTGTCATGAGATACAATCTTGACAACGGACAGTTGTTGTGGACAATCGCAAAAAATGATAATGTATCTGCGGCACTTCATTCCGAACATGGCATCATTACAATTGAAGACAACATCCTGAAACTGCACGACAGCAACGACGGCAATATGATATGGGAGAAAAAGCTATATCCTATCTACCGAAATGATTCTCTTGACCTGATAATAGGATACAAAAAGCCTTATAACAACGCCAATAGTATCATTGCTCTAAGACTTGGTACAGGCGAGCAACTATGGGAAGGCAAAATAAAACGCATGCACAATCTGGGATGGGACAGAGCACGGCTTATAGAAAACGAAAAGATGATTGTTGTCGCCGATGACATTAACATGATAGATCTTAGAACAGGAAAAACAATTACAGTCGAAGCAAAGACAAGTCAAAACGACCTGTTAAAAACAGCCATAGGTATCATTGGAATATCTCTTTCAAACATACTTGCCCATAAAATGATACCTAACGGCTTTACACCTTATTATTTGCCACAATATGGCATGGGAGAGCTGTGCGGACTAACATCAAACATAATGGAAAAAGACTCATGCCACTATATAGCCGACAGAGAATGCCTGAGATGTTTCTCTTACGATATGGAACAACTGTGGAGATTCGATTTTCCTACAGGAAATTCATCATACTCATTACTATACGGAAATGACAAGATGCTACACATGGTAAACTTCGGGTACGGAATCGGTAGAAACAATTGCAGAATGAAACACAGTGTACCGTTTATCGCCACAATAGACCCGATTACAGGAAACAGTATATTCTTTAAAACCCTTGCTCCCGGAAAAGAACCCATTAATGATGCTATAATAACAGACAAAGACGCTTTCTTCATGTTTGATGACAGAATTGTACGTCAATGCGACATCAACGATTCCGTAATAAAACAAATACCGTGGCAACATACACAATACGGCAGGCCGGCACTGTTCCATTGTGACACAATATATGTTGCAAATCAGAATGGTTGCGGCTTCACAGCCATAAGCTGCGAAAATAAATATCTTAACATAATTACAGACAAAAACAATCTTGTTATAACAGACTCATGTCTAAACCTCATCAAAGTATATAAAGAAAGTGACTTATATCAAGTAGGTTTTAAACATGGTGACTACAAGTATATATACAAACATCTGAAGAAATCAAAATATGACAGTTGGATTGTACATAACAACGGTACCCCCGTGATACATTTAAAGCAAGAGTTTGAAAGTATAAGGTCTGTCGGCGACTATATAGTTTTTATCTGCGAAAACAAAATAAGATATATCAAGCTATAAACATTTGAATAAATTCCAATAAAAATGAAGTCATCTAAACTTCTTTATCATTCTGAAAAATTCTATAAAGGGTCCGGCGAAATCATACCTTACAACGCATGACAATAAAGAATGAAACATAAAAAACCGGAAATACGGAATAAAAAAGCCACGTGGCTATAATTAGAAAAAGGCATCCCGTACTTCCGGTATTTTTAAATTACGAACCATAAAGTTCCCGTCGAGCAGGAGCTTTATGGTTCTGCTGTCATCGCGGTGCCAGCCATCGAGCCATGCGGTCGCGTGCAAACAGGTAGTAGAACAGGACACCCGCCCAACTTGTGACAGGGAGAAGTGTCATGAAAACAAGTCTCTTCCGCACAGGAACGTGCAGACATCCTATCTCACAAACAATCCTTATTGTAAGGATAAATCCCGTAAACCAAGCTACAAAAACCATCATAAGCTCATCGTTTTAAAGTTAAACATCAAATGACCGGCACCAACTTAAAGCTGCTACATTGCAGGCTGTGAATGTTCTTGCATTCCGCCCGTGTTACCGGTAACTTCGTCTTTTATGTCACTTGCAACCTCTTTCACATTTCCAGCAGCCTTTTTATAACCCTCTTTCATGCCCTGTTTAAGATGATTATAATGTTCGAGGACACTTTCTTTTGCCCTGTCATATCTCTGCTGCACAATGTCCACACCTTCCTTTATCTTGCACGACATGTCGCTTGAACAATCTGTAGGACAATCACAAGCACCTCCGTGACAACAGCAAGCCATACACCTGCCTATCTTTTTGCGGTTTGATACCACAGCGGCAGCCGCCGCTCCAATCAATGCCAATGCCAATAACTTTTTCATAACTCTAAAATTTAAATTAATAACTGTTTTATAAACCCTGCCTGAAATAACTATTATTTCTTAGGCTTACTTTCGGAAACAGACTTCTTTGTCTCTTTCTTTTCACAAGCTTTCTTTGTGCATTTTGCATCAGCCTGCTTTTTTGCTGCATTCTTATTCATAACTAAAACTTTTAAATGGTTAATACTAATATCCGGAAACAAGCTTATCCAAGCTCTTCCTCTTCAAACTCTTTTTTGTCCGAGTTGCATTTGCACCACTGCATATTCTTGTCATCAATGGAACCGAGCACCTCTTCACTGTTCTTCTTTGACATTTCACGGTCTTTCTTACGCATATCCTTCTCCGTGCGTTCCGTACCTTCCGGCTCACGCTCTACAAGTCCGTTAGTACGTCTCACTTCCTCAAGAGGTTTGTCAATATACTGCCACTCCTCTTTAAGTTGAGTACTCAAACCCTCGTTCCAAGGACCTCTTGCGTCATTGCCTTTGGAGAAATTGAAATAAAGGTTGCTGTACTTAGGCGATGTCTGCAATGCTCCCGGAGGGAAGTTGGGCTGTATTGTTTCCAGCGCAGCTTCAAACTGCTGATAGTGAGTAACCTCACGCGTCATAAGGAACATAAGTGACTCTCTTACCAGCGGGTCGTCCGTAAACTTAAGCAGGTTCTCATAACCAATCTTGGCACGACATTCTCCTGCCATGTTCGAGCGCAAGTCAACCGTAAGGTCGGCATTGGCAGATATATACGATGCACACCACGGATTGCCGTTACTGTCGGTCAGCGTAGGACTTCCGGGAGACACAACAAGGAAATGCGGGAATGTGAAAGCCTGGTGTATGAACTCTTCCTTGGCAGCCTTTCCCTCCATCATCTTGTTTATCTCCATTGTCTCTACCGCATCCTTCATCTCTCCGCCCACAGAACCCAACAGCATCTGTATGGTGGCACCCACAATCTCAAGATGTCCCAGCTCTTCCGCCGCTATATCCATAAGCATGTCATACTTGTCGGGATAAGGGTTATGACAACTGAACGCTTGTACAAAGTACTGCATTGCTGATTTTAACTCGCCGTTGGCACCGCCAAAGGCCTCTAAAAGAATTCTTGCAAAGCGCGGATCGGGCTGCGACACACGCGCATTGAACTGCAAATCTTTTACATGATAAAACATAATCGAATAGTTTTAAATGTTAATAATAAGTTAGTTAATGAACTCCGACACCGTTAACGGCATCCGGCTGCAAATATATGATGCCGTCTGCTAATGAAGAAACAATATATGATTTGTTCAGGACTATTAAACCGCGTTTAATTAAAATACTTTTATATTATGACAATACGCCTAATTTTATTTTACTTTGACAATGAAAACAAGATGTAGGAGGATGTATCTTATTAAACGGGTACAACAAGTGAGTTCAAGCAAAGTACATCCAAAGGTCTTCTCCAAAAGGTAGGGACACATTCTTTGGAGAATTCACATTATATTAATAACGTAGATACAAAAAGAAGATGTATCAAAATAAGTAGATATAAGGAGATAAAAGAAGGTAAAGGAAGATAGAGAACAATAGTCTTATATCAATCGACAAGACATATGTCTTTTATCTTCCTTTACCTTCTTTTATCTCCCTATATCCACTTATTCGGACACCCTCGTATATTCAATAAAACTGCTTTCGGAAACAAGGCGTGTCCCCTTGAAGCATTACAGCTTGTCACCGTAACACAAATCGCCCGCATCTCCGAAACCCGGAACAATATATTTATGCTCGTTCATGCCCGGATCTATCGAGGCACACCACACGGTGGTATCTTCGGGAACAGCCTGTTCAACAACATCAAGCCCCTCTTCTGTTGCTATAACACATGCTATATGCAGACATGCCGGCTTACCGTTTTTCAACAGTGCCTCATATCCGGCAGCCATAGAACCTCCCGTTGCAAGCATCGGATCTGCAATGATGAGCGTCTTCCCCTCAACGGAAGGAGACGCCATGTATTCAGCCCTTACACCCACCTCGGTGTGTTCGCGGTTCGTATACATGCGATATGCGCTGACAAAGGCGTTGCCGGCATGGTCGAAAACGTTAAGGAAACCTTGATGAAACGGCAGTCCGGCACGCAGCACCGTGGCAATTACTATTTCGTCTTCAGGCAAATTGATCTTGGCAATGCCGAGAGGTGTCTGTATTTCTTTCTGCTTATAACTTAATGTCTTTGATATCTCACACGCCATATACTCGCCTATACGCTCTATGTTGTTACGGAAAAGCAGGCGGTTTCTCTGATAGTCTACATCGCGTATCTCTGCCATGTATTGATTCAGAATGGAATTTTGCTCACTTAAATTTATTGTCTTCATAATATTTTTGTTTGTGCAAAAATAATGCAAATCACAGACAACACAAAGAGATATACAGCCTTTTTGTTGATAATGAAGTCATCTAAACTTTTATGAGATTCAATATTTGCCTTTATTTTTTGAGGGTGTTTTTGCATTTGAAGAGAGATTGTCATGGGCAACAGTGTGGAGATGTTCAAAAGGAGATAAAGGAAGATACGGTAAAACAGCCGGAGATAAAAGACGTATGTTTTATTGCCATAACGAGAACATACGGTATATTAAGCAACGGACTGTCAGCGCATTTGAAGAAACACAAGGTGAAGTATCCTTTTGTAAAGTCCGTTTAGCAAAAGAATACAGGGTCGAAAACATTTTTCAATTCTTTAACCTAAAAAACGAGAAGACACACTTAATTACTTATATAAACTTTGTATGTGAAAAAAGTTTTTGCTAACTTTGCCACGTTTAAGTACATGCTTATATATTTTAAGGTAAAAATAATTCACATTTTAATATCAGATTAAGACAATGGCAAAATTGGATTTGGAAAAGTATGGCATTACCGGTTCAACCGTAATCGCGCACAATCCTTCATACGAACAGCTGTTCGAGGAGGAAACAAAGGCCGGTCTCGAAGGCTATGAGGTAGGTCAGAACACAGAACTCAATGCAGTGAACGTAATGACGGGCATCTACACAGGCCGTTCTCCCAAGGACAAGTACATCGTAATGGATGCTAACTCCAAGGACACTGTATGGTGGACATCGGAAGAATACAAGAACGACAACCACCCCATGTCTGAAGAAGTTTGGGGCAAGGTTAAAGATATCGCCAAGAACGAGCTTTGCAACAAGAACCTCTACGTAGTTGACGGTTTCTGCGGTGCAAACAAAGACACACGCATGGCAGTGCGTTTCATCGTTGAAGTTGCATGGCAGGCTCACTTTGTAACAAACATGTTCATCCGCCCCACGGCAGAAGAGCTTGAAGCTTTCGAGCCAGACTTCATTGTTTACAACGCTTCTAAGGCAAAGGTTGAGAACTACAAGGAGCTGGGTCTTAACTCTGAAACCTGTGTAGCATTCAACACCACAAGCCGCGAGCAGGTTATCATCAACACATGGTATGGCGGTGAGATGAAGAAGGGCATGTTCTCCATGATGAACTACTACCTGCCCCTGAAGGGAATAGCATCTATGCACTGCTCTGCAAACTGCGACATGAACGGTGAGAACACTGCAATCTTCTTCGGTCTGTCAGGAACAGGAAAGACAACTCTTTCAACCGACCCGAAGCGTAAGCTCATCGGCGACGACGAACACGGCTGGGACGACAACGGTGTGTTCAACTTTGAAGGCGGATGCTATGCAAAAGTCATCAACCTCGACAAGGAGAGCGAGCCGGACATCTACAATGCAATACGCCGCAACGCTCTGTTGGAGAACGTTACAGTTGACGCTGAAGGCAAAATAGACTTTGCAGACAAGAGCGTAACAGAGAACACACGTGTTTCTTACCCGATAAACCACATCAACAACATACAGCCGGGTTCATCGGCACCGGCAGCAAAGCAGGTTATCTTCCTGTCTGCCGACGCGTTCGGAGTGCTTCCTCCCGTGTCTATACTTACACCGGAGCAGACAAAATACTACTTCCTCTCTGGCTTCACGGCTAAGCTTGCCGGTACAGAGCGCGGCATCACAGAGCCTACGCCTACATTCTCGGCTTGCTTCGGTCAGGCTTTCCTCGAGCTGCATCCTACAAAATATGCAGAGGAGCTGGTAAAGAAGATGGAGGCAAACGGTGCCAAGGCATACCTCGTAAACACAGGCTGGAACGGTACAGGCAAGCGTATCTCCATCAAGGATACACGTGGTATCATCGACGCAATATTGAGCGGCGACATCGACAAGGCTCCTACAAAGCAGATACCTATGTTCGACTTCACAGTTCCGACAGAGCTTCCGGGCGTTGATACAAACATTCTCGATCCGCGCGACACATACGGATGCGCTTGCGAGTGGGAGAAGAAAGCAAAGGATCTTGCAGCACGCTTCATCAAGAACTTCGCCAAGTACGAAGGCAACGAGGCTGGCAAGGCTCTTGTAGCAGCTGGTCCGAAACTCTGATATAGAGCAAACAAGGGCTGAGAGCCTATATCGATACCTGTTGGCGGAATTAATTTAATGCATACTTAATTCTGCCAATGGGCTTGTCGTTAATGAAGTTTACGTATTGCAGAATGGTAAGTGCACTAATTTTGCCAATGATTCTGGCAAACAAACCATTCG
>Ga0209064_1002414_pt1 | contig 20905 bp, 27 predicted proteins | sample Inofromicrocosms_FD_187498 | JGI IMG/M metagenome (GOLD analysis project Ga0209064, IMG submission 187498) | Mouse cecum microbial communities from Vienna, Austria - Inoculum for glucosamine and mucus D2O microcosms (SPAdes) (version 2) | ecosystem: Host-associated > Mammals > Digestive system >... | reverse complement strand
TTGCCGCCGACATAGCCGTGAGCATTGACATGGCGAGATAGTCCTTCGGGAAACCGAGAGTGACGTTTGCCTCGTCGATTATTTCACGCACTTTCTTGGGGAGTACATCGAGAGGGAAAGGATTGCCAATGTTTATCTTTTCGGCGGTTTCTTCCTTTTTCATCGCTTACCCCCTTTCTGCGCTATGGTGGCGGGTACAAGCACACCTACGGCGTTACCGTCTATGAGCCGTGATTCAGCCCATTCAAGCAGCTGCGATTTCTTGAAATGCAGCTTGCGCCCGAATTTCTGGAACGGCACTGTTCCCGCGCTCGTTTCCTTGTAGAGCTGCCCCCGCTTTATGGGGTAGCCGTTGGCGTTGAGCAGTTCCAACGCCCCTTTCATGTCGAGCGATTCACAGTCTGGCTGTGCTGCGATTTGATTAGTATTTGAAGAAGTAGCTTCTTTCTCGGCGAGGTATTCCTCTACCGACCCCTTTACGAGAAGTTTGAGGACTTCGACGAAGGGGAGGTGTAAAAAGTCAGTCATGTTCATTGTGGATGTGGATGTTTTAGTGGGTTGGATGAGGTTTAGCGCATCGGGCATGGGATTTTACGGGTTGAAAACGTTAACGGTATCATCATACTGATGTTGGGGTGTTGTCATTGGGTTAATAATAATTTTGCCTCGCAGCCCATGACTACACCCGGAGGGATAAGGCTGGTCGGCGGTTGATAATGTTTCGGACAACTGTCCTCTAATCTGCAAACGGCGAAACCGAATGATATACTTTCTACTCCAATGCACGGATACCGCCCCGGGATATAAGGCAATAACGGTGCTTACCGTTTATCGGCAATGGCTATCGCCATTGATAACGGTGTAATTTATACGGGCATATCAGTGTTTCGCCCTTTCGCAAGGGTGCGGTGGCAGAGGGGTCACACCGGTGTCGCTACAATCTCCGTAGCGGTTTTAATCGGTGCGTCCGGCACGTCGGCTGCCAATGCTCCGTTACTCAAACAAGGAAATCTCCGCGATGGTTCGCCGTGTCCGGCTTTGTCCGAAATGTTCCGCAGTGCGTCCTGCTTTTTCTTTTCGGAGGTCGTTTCCTTGATTGCTATATTAAGTTACGAAAATTTTTCGGAATTTGCAAATGAATGAGATAATCAGCTCCGTAAATAGATCTCAAATCTAATTTACGGAGCTCAACTTAATATCGTAGGACAACGGATAATTATTTGTTATATGAATTATGAACGATTATTCTTTATTACTCCCCAAGTGTTCCTCGTTGTTTTTCAAGAAATCCTCGTAAACTTGAAGAATGTAATCAGGGTGCTGATACAACGCTTTCTTCAAATCTTTGTTTTGTTTGAAATAGTCCTCAATATATTCAACTAAACCGGGGTATTTACGTTTTAGGCTCTTCTTTATCCATTTCAGATTAAATCCCCAGAACATCTGATGATAAAAGGGATATATTTCTGAATCGCCTTTAATACGGATAGCATGAGTAAAACGAAGGTCTGCCAAGATAGGTCTTCTTTTAATGTTAGGCGGGGCGTATATATAGTACGTTAATATTTCAGCATTATCGGTACTTGGGCCACATCTCATGAACCACCGTTCACCTTTTATATCATGTGCTGCCCATTTATCTTTATTGTGTTTGAATTCGATAGAATCAACGTCTGATGAGTTAAACCATTTCTCACTTCCGTCGGATAACTTCATCAAAAATTCACGGTTTAGTTTGCCGGGAGTGAACCATGATTTAAGAAGTGTTCCATGTATTTTTGTACTGTCGCTTAACGAGATAATAATATCGTCCTTATCGTGTTGCTGTGCATGACTTGCAACTACAAAAGAAATAGCTAAATATAATATTATAAATAGACGCTTTGGCATATATACGAAGTTTTATGTGCAAATATACTCAAAATCACCAGAAAAACGAAACATTACATCTGTGTAATAAGAAAAGGACACCGGGTATCCCTCCCGATGTCCAACCACTAAAATCCACAATCAAAATAAATTTATGACTGCGATTCGTATGCAAAGTTAAGTCTTTATTCTCACTTGCACAACCTTATAACGCTCCGACAATGCGGAAAGTGCGTCAAGGCGGCGAGAAAAAAATCAATCTTCATCGTCCTTGGTGTCGAAATTCGTTTTGCCGAGGCTGTTTATCGCCTTTTGTTTGAGAGCGTCAACGACATGGAGATATTTCTCCGTCATCTTGATGCTTGCGTGTCCTAACAACGCGGATACGGTCTTTATGTTCGCTCCTGCGTTGAGCAGGTTTACAGCGAAACTGTGCCGGGCGCAATGCCATGTGATATGCTTGGTTATGCCCGTCAGTTTCACCCACCGGGCAAGATGCTTTCTCGCCGTACCCTTGTGTGGAAGAATAAATATCTTCTCTTTTGCAGGGTCATCGCCTTTGGGAGTGCCTATGAGTTTAAGCAGTTCGTCATTCAGCGGTGTCACAACTGCGGCGTGTGCGCTGCGTCCCGCGCTTTTCTTTTGGGTGAAACGCATTACCATTCCGTCGGTGTCGATATTGGCGAATGTCAGTTCCGATACATCGCAGTAGCGCATCCCGGTATGGCAGCAGAAGATGAATGCTCTCTGCACCTCCCGGTGTTCGCCCTCGTATCGGAACGAAGCCAGCTTACGGATTTCTTTCGGTGAAAGTATCTCCTTGAGCATTACATTCGTGTCATAGACAATGCGGATACCCTTGCACGGGTTCTTGCACATGAGTTCTTCCTCCACAGCGTCGGCGACAACTTTCTTGAACCAATGATAGTTCTTTCTCGGCCCCTCCCCGGTGCATTTCTTCCGCAGATAGTTGGTGAAGCCCATTACCATATCGGAAGTGATTGCGTCCATTGGCAGGATAGTCGCATATTTTGAGTAGATAGGATTTCCTGCCAGATACTCTGTGAAACGGATATAGGAATACTTGTATGACTTTCTTACGGATATTGTGAACGCCTCGTTGTCGCGGTGTTGCTCGAAATATCGGAGGAAGTTGCTCTCCTTTTCCTTTTTCAGCCGATAGCCCTTGCGGTCTTCAAGCATCTCCTGCTCACGCTCGAAACGGATTTTTTCGGCGAGTTGAAGTGTGTTCTTGTTCTGCTGACGCTCCTGCGCGGTGCGTGGCGCGACCCATATGTAGAGGTTCAAAGCCTCGCGGCGGCGTTGGTGTCTGACGGTGTATTTCGGTTTTCCTTTCATCGCCCCTTTGGTGTAGAGAACGGGGTTGCCGTCATCGTCATATACGGGAGCCTCCGTCCTGCCGAGATAAAAGTCAAGAGCGAGGCTTGCCCGTCCGTCGCTCATGACGTGCTGCACAAGGCGCGGATTTTGTTTGAGTTTGTTTGGTAGTCTGCCCATAAATCATTAATTTTGTGTTCGTAACGCAAAGGTAGCGACGTGTTGTGAAACACGAAAATCGCCCACAACATCTATTAACAATCGAAACGGCGTGATGTTGTACTAATGTTGTACTATTTGCGAAAATAGGCGCAAAAACACGAAACTCACTGCAAAAGCCAATCGCCGTAACACACTGATAATCATTTGATTTATTTTGCTTGACTTATATCTGTTTTGCTACGCTTAAAACATACCTTGCAATGTCAATGTTGACATTCTGACTCCATAATAAAAAGGAGGATGAGGTCCCGTGGATGGAGGTATATCCGGAGGAGGTAATCCAATGGTTGTGACCTCGCGATTATAACACCGGAAAAGGCGGTTTTGTGTGCTTATTGAAAATAAGTTGGGCAATGTTGGGAAACATTATGGAAAGGTTGGGAAACAGCTGAAAATCAGAAAACTTTATCACAACAGGCATGGTTATACTTGCACAGAGGCACAGATGCCGATACCGACATACGGATGTGGAGACATCCTTCTGTATGGTTCTGCATACGGCTTTATCCGTATATCGGCGTATGTGTATCTCTACCTGAAGATGTTTCTACATCCGTGTCTCCATAGATACGACCACAGGTATCCATATCCGTATATAGGTGTGTATAGATGGTTTTGCAATCGTGATTGCAGATTGTCTGCGGATAAGGGCCGGTGAACGTTTCGACTGTCCGGAATGTAGCATCAAAATCCAGACCCTCCATGAAGAAGGGAGCCGCAAAGCCGGACACGGTTATCAAGCCGGATTGCGTAAGACATACATCCACTGGTATATACCGGAATATATGTCTTCATACATACAGGGATTTCTGTATATGTATCCCGATAAATACGCCCACAGGTATATGTATCCGTATATAGGTGTGTATAGATAGATTTGCAATCGTGATTGCGGATCATACGGATTAATACAGGAGGCAGACAATCGGAAAGGCAGAATCCCCGGTTTCGAAACTTATATGCCACAGTACAGGTGGCGAAACGGAGCCGGACATGGTTATCAAGCCGGACCGAAAATGGCGATATTGCCGTAACAATCCCAAAAAACATTTATCTAATGAGCGATCCAATCTATGTCGCCTTCGCTACCCAGAAAGGTGGTGTCGGCAAGTCAACCCTGACCGCTCTCGTCGCCAGCTATCTCCATTATGTGGAAGGTGTGGATGTGATGACGGTTGACTGTGACAGCACACAGCATTCTTTGAATGTGTACCGAGAGCATGACCTTATGGTCACGAAAGAGAACCCGGCATTGAAACGGACTCTGTATAAATTCTATTCAGGTTTCAAGAAAAAGCCTTATGAGATTGTCCTGACATCTCCGGCCGACGCCCTTGAAGTGGTGGAGAAAGCGATCGGTGAACTGGAGTCCCCTCCGCAGGTGGTGTTCTTCGACATCACCGGAACAATCAATGACATCAAGATTGTGGATCTTGTAGCCAACATGGACTACATCTTTGTGCCTGTCACTACGGAGACCGGCGAGATGGCAAGTTCGATAACTTTCGCCAACAATGTGCTCAACCGCATGATCACCACAGGCCGCACACACATCAAGGGGATGCACCTTGTCTGGAACAAAATCAACTCCCGCGAGAAGACAAGGCTGTGCGAGGTGATTGACGGCTACATCGCCAAGCTGGGCCTTGACTCTCTGGAGACAGTCCTCATCAAGAGCAATAAATTTGAGAAGGACGGAAGGGAGGCCGGGAATTCAGGAGTTTTCCGCTCCACGCTGCTTCCTCCCGACAGACGGCATCTCAAGGGAACAAACCTCGACACCCTTGTAGCGGAGATACGTAAAATCATAAACGTGTAGCGTATGGCAAGAGAGAAAGTAAAGGGATTTGACTCCAACGAGTTTATCGAGAGCGTGAGGGAGTCGGCTGTTCCGACCTACCACACGGCGGCTGACAACAAGGATAAGCAGGAGGCGAAATCTTCGGACGACAGCAAAGTTCCCGCTGAAGGAGACAAGCCACCCATCGAGGCTGTGTACGTGCCACCTGACGATGAATTGCCGCCCAAGTATTCCGAGCTGAACATGACAAGTAAGGAAATCGGGTATATCACCACGTATGTAGTGAAGAGCTCCTTCAGAAAGGTCAATCAGAACGGCAATCCGATTATCATACGGGAAAAGCATCTCACGATGATCAGGAAGATACTTGGTCTTCTCAACGCAAGCGGAAGCATGGCCTCCTACATCGACAATGTGCTCACTGAGCATTTCAAAAAGTTCTATCCAACAATCGTGGATATTTACAATAAATGTCCGCCTCAATTCTAAAATAAAAAAATATGGAAAAATCAAAATTCTGCGACATCCGCACATGTAACAAGGTCTGTGGGGTGAAACCGACGTTCACCCCCGACAAGGAGAAAGTCAAGGCTTATGCCGACAGCTATCTCACACCGTCCAACGTCGGTGCCAGAAAGGGCATCTTCGTTCCCCGTGAACTTGTCAACAAACTGTCAAAGCTCGTCTCCCTCTATGATGTGGAGGGACTGACAATCGGGGCGTATGTGACAAACATCCTGCTCAACCATCTCATCGACAACAGGGATGTGATCAATGAACTGTCCTTCATGGGCGAAAAAACGGTATCGCTATGAACAGGGACAAGTATAAGGAGCTGTATCTGAAGACGGATCCATCGTTCATAAGCAGATATGGCAGGGCCGTCACGATTCCCGAAGATGTTCACAAGCAAATACGCAAAATAATCACACTCTCAGAGGTAAAGGGGCTGACAATCTCGTCATACATCGCGAATGTACTCCGTCAGCATCTTGATGAATGGGAGGATGAGATAAAGGATTTGTGCAATCCCTCTTCCATAAACTATTGAAGCGATGAGTGCCATATCAATATTGCTGCTGGGCACAGTGGCTCTGACAAATGTGGCTCTGGTGGGCTATCTGCTTGCTGACCGTAATAAGGCTATGAGACCACGTGAAGAAGAGAATCCGGAACCTCCGGCGGAAGCTCCACCAGTGGAGTCTTCTCCGACGGCACAGCCGAAACCATCAAGAGTAGGTGAAAGCAAATTTGATGTCGATGAGTTCATGAAGAAATTCGAGCGGCTGGAGCAAGGGGTTCTCAGAATGAACCGGACACTTGACCGGATTGAGGGAGATGTCAGATTCAAGGATGTGGAATTTGCAAATGAAGAAGACAAACCTTCTGATGAGGAAATCGCCAATGATGAAGCCGCATCTGATAAGACTTCATATAAGAAAGCTCAGGTGGCGACTGAAAATATCGACAAAGTTTTCGAGGATGTACGTATTGAGGATTTTGATGGCGATTCAGTCTCTTCCCCGTCAGCAACCGGGTTCACTACCGAGGAGATTGAAGATTCCGTCAATATCGCAGGGAACCCTCATTCCTCACCTGAGGAGAAGGCGAAAGCCGGAAGGGTTCTTATCTCGCTGCGCGACACCAACTTCTCAGATACAATATTATCCGATGAGAAAATACAGGATGATCTGCGTGAATGTTATAGGTTGAGTCTGCGTTCTGAAATTGAGGATAAGGAATCCAAACCTACCAGAAAAGACTCTCCCGTGAAGAAAGGTTTCAATATTCCTGACAATTTCGATGACTTCAATCCCGAAGACCTGTTCAGGAAGTAGCTGCCTCCACCACTGAAATCCACGTCTATAACATAGACATACCACTATCTCCACGTCTGCAAAGACAATTGCAAATCGGCGAAGGCCTCTGAAATCAACACTGGCTGAGCCAAAATCCCAAACAATTTTTCTTAACCCGAAGCGTGGGCTGCTCCAGACCGGAGCGGTCTGGGGCTGCACATGCTTCAAAAAACGAAACAAAGACATGAAAAAAATCCGTAAAGCACTCTGCGACAAGTTCGCAACCCTGAACGACAAGTTCAACAACTTCAAGACCCGCCTCACTCTCGTCCTCCTTACCGGAATCCTCTCCGGACTACGTGCGTCAGCTGCCGGTAACGGGTTGAGTGGCATCAATGAAGCCACTTCAATGGTCACCTCCTATTTCGATCCGGGGACGAAACTGGTGTATGCCATCGGTGCCGTTGTAGGTCTAATCGGCGGCATCAAGGTTTATTCCAAATGGTCGAGTGGCGACCCCGACACCAGCAAGACTGCTGCCTCATGGTTCGGTGCCTGTATCTTCCTGATTGTAGCCGCCACAATCCTCCGCTCATTCTTCCTCTGATGGCTGAGTATTCAATCAATAAAGGCATCGGAAGAAGTGTCGAGTACAAGGGATTGAAAGCTCAGTATCTGTTCATCTTTGCCGGAGGTCTGCTTGCAATGTTCGTGATGTTCGTCATCATGTACATCGTTGGAATATCGCAATGGATCTGCATCGGTTTCGGTGTCACGGCAACCTCAATCCTTGTGTGGCTCACCTTCCACCTAAATGCCAAGTATGGCGAATATGGTCTGATGAAACTCTCGGCTGTGAAATATCATCCGCGCTACATCATCAACCGTCTGCGCCTCACACGACTAATCAGGAGTAGAAGAAAATGAGAAACACACTACGAGCTACAACGCTGGAGTCAAAACTCCCGCTGCTTGCTGTGGAACACGGTTGCATCATCTCAAAGGACGCGGACATCACCGTGGCCTTTGAGGTGAGCCTCCCGGAACTTTTCACCGTAACGTCAGCCGAATATGAGTCGATGCACGCCGCATGGTGCAAGGCAATCAAGGTATTGCCACACTTCTCGGTAGTGCATAAGCAGGACTGGTTCATGAGTGAGACCTACAAGCCGGAACTCCAGAAGGAGGATTTATCATTCCTTGACCGGAGTTTTGAACGCCACTTCAATGAGCGACCATATCTCGCCCACAAATGCTACCTGTTCCTTACCAAGACAACGAAGGAGAGGATGCGCCAGCAGAGCAACTTCTCGACACTATGCCGAGGAAGGCTCACTCCAAAGGAACTGAATCACGAGATGGTTGTCAAGTTCATGGAGTCGGTCGAACAGTTTGAGCGAATTATCAACGACACCGGCTATATCAAGCTGCGCCGACTTTCAGATGATGAAATTGTCGGCACGGACAATACTTCCGGATTGATAGAACGGTATATGTCGCTGTCAATGGGTGATGTAAATTGCCTTGAAGATATTGATCTCTCGGCGAAGGAGATGAGAATCGGAGATAAGATGCTGTGCCTGCATACACTTTCAGACACTGATGATCTCCCCGGCAAAGTCAGCACCGACAACCGGTATGAGCGGTTATCCACTGACAGGTCTGATTGCCGATTGAGTTTCGCTTCCCCCGTTGGTTTGCTTCTTCCCTGCAACCATATCTACAATCAGTATATCCTGATCGATGACCATGACGAGAACTTGGCAAGGTTTGAGAAGACCGCAAGGAACATGAATTCCCTATCGAAATACAGCCGGAGCAATGCCATCAACAAGGAATGGATAGACCGATACTTGAACGAGGCTCATTCATACAGCCTTATCTCGGTGCGCTGTCATTGCAACATCATGGCATGGTCGGAAGATGCCGAGGAACTGCGGCGAATCAAGAACGAGGTCGGCGGTCAGCTGGCGACGATGGGGTGTATGCCACGACACAATACCATCGACTGCCCAACACTGTTCTGGTCAGCGATGCCCGGCAACGAGGCTGACTTCCCGGCTGAGGAATCCTTCTACACATTCATCGAACCAGCGGTTTGCTTTTTCACTGCCGAAACCAACTACCGCTCATCTTTATCTCCATTCGGAATAAAGATGGTGGACAGGCTAACCGGAAAGCCGGTGCATCTCGACATCTCCGATGAACCTATGAAACGAGGCATAACCACCAACCGCAACAAGTTCATCTTGGGGCCTTCGGGCAGTGGAAAGTCATTCTTCACCAACCACCTCACCCGGCAATATTACGAGCAAGGCTCGCATATATTGCTTATTGATACCGGTAATTCTTATGAAGGTCTGTGTAATCTGATCCACAACCGCACTCACGGCGAAGATGGGATTTACTACACCTATACGGAGGCTAACCCCATATCATTCAATCCGTTTTTCACGGATGATGGTGTGTTCGATGTGGAGAAGAAAGACTCTATCAAGACGCTGCTGCTGACACTCTGGAAATCTGAGGATGACAGGGTGACGAAAACGGAATCCGGTGAGTTAGGCTCGGCATTGTCAATGTTTCTTGACAAGATGGCGAAGGACAAGGAAATAGTCCCCTGCTTCAACTCTTTCTATGAGTTCATGCGCGACGAATATAAGGTTGAAATGGCACACCGTCCGATACCCATCTACAGACAGGACTTCGACATTGACAATTTCCTGACGACCCTGCGGCAATACTATCATGGCGGGCGCTTCGACTTCCTGCTCAATTCAAAGGAGAACATCGACCTGCTCAACAAGCGGTTTGTGGTCTTTGAAATTGACGCCGTGAAAGACAACAAGGAACTTTTCCCGGTGGTGACAATCATCATCATGGAGGCTTTCATCAACAAAATGCGAAGACTGAAAGGCATCCGAAAAGTCCTTATCTGCGAAGAGGCTTGGAAAGCGTTGTCAACCAGCACCATGAGCGAGTATCTGAAGTATATGTTCAAGACTGTCCGCAAGTATTTCGGTGAGGCTGTGGTGGTCACACAGGAGGTTGACGATATTATCTCGTCGCCGATTGTAAAAGAGACCATCATCAACAACTCCGACTGCAAGATTCTTCTGGACCAGCGCAAATACATGAACCGCTTTGACCAGATTCAGGAACTGCTCGGTCTGACCGACAAGGAGAAAGCCCAGATCCTCAGTATCAACATGGCGAACAATCCAAGCCGCCTATATAAAGAGGTGTGGATTGGACTCGGAGGCACACAATCCGCTGTCTATGCCACGGAGGTGTCGGGTGAGGAATACTACTGCTATACCACTGAGGAGACAGAGAAGGTCGAGGTGCAGCGGCTCGCCGCAAAACTCGGAGGTAATCTTGAAATGGCTATCCGCATGATGGCACAGGCGAGAAGGGAGGGTGCGACATGAAGATACCCAAAGTCTTTCATCCCATACTCGGAGTGTTGATTGGATTCATCCTCTTTCTCGCCGGAATCGCAGTCCTCTCGGTCGTGTTTGTCGGCATGATCAAGGCTGTGGAATACGCCAAGCCATATCTGATTGAATTTACCACTGTCATCAACACTCTCTTCCAAAATTTCATCGAATGGCTGCCGCTATGAAAGTCTTGAAGATCCTGATGGCAATCCTGTTCGGCATTGTCGCCGGCCTCATAGCCGTGATGACATTCTCGCTCTTCCTCTTCGGACTCGGAGCAAAACTAATCGTGGGGCTGGCCCACAAAATCAAATAATCACTAAAATCCAAAGTAAAAAATGACACTATCAGAAATCAAGTTTGAAAAGGACTCTTTTGTAGAGTCAATGGTCGAGAAACATCCCGACCTTCAAGCCATGAGGGAGGAACTTTCCTTCTGGCTTAAAGATCCTCGTTGCAAGTTGATGGGGGAATGGGTCTGTGACGCACTCCCTAAAATTGAAATCGACATCACTGTTGAGGATAACTTCTTTCATCTTACAATCTTTGACACCAAAGATGGAGAAATCCGAAGTACCCATCATGCCTTGCTTCGCGGAGAGACTGACCGTTTATATTACTTCATCTATAAAGGTAAGATTGTCGAAATCATGATTGCCGGAGACATGGATGAAGATGGAGACGAGGAAGGAGCTGAAATGTATATCGCTGATTATACATTTTATCACACAGAAGGTACATGTGAGTTCTACCAGAAGAATCAAGCAATGACCGATGATGATACCATTGGAATGGCCGCAATGAAATATGTCGAATCAGATAATTCAAATGATGATGAAGAAGATTAAATTTTTAATTCCGCTTATCGCCCTCTGTCTGTTCCTCGGGACAGGCACGGCGAAAGCCCAGTGGACGGTCATAGACCCGTCCAACATCGCCCAGAGCATCGTAAACTCCTCAAAATCACTTGTGCAGGAGTCAACGACCGCCCAGAATATGATCAACAACTTCAAGGAGACGGTCAAGATTTACCAGCAGGCGAAGAAGTATTACGATGCCCTGCAGGCGGTCAACAACCTCGTCCGCGACGCCCGCAAGGTGCAGCAGACAGTCCTGATGCTCGGAGACATATCCGGCTACTATGTCAACAACTACAAGAAGATGCTCACGGATCCAAACTACACTTCGGCGGAGTTGTCGGCAATCGCCTCCGGCTACACGCGAATACTGGAGGATGCCACCGGAGTGCTGAATGACCTCAAGCAGGTCGTGAACATCACGACACTCTCCATGACAGACAAGGACAGAATGGATGTTGTCGATGACTGCTACAACGAGATGAAGCGTCTGAAGAGTCTGACCGCCTACTACACCAATAAGAACATAAGTGTCTCATACCTCAGAGCCAAGAAGAAGGCTGACACCCAGAGGGTGATCAACCTCTATGGCGACGGCTCTGAAAAATACTGGTGAGCCTATGCTGTGCGCTATAGATTTCTCAAATCTCCACACCATCCTCCGCTCGCTCTATGATGAGATGATGCCCCTGTGCAGCGAGATGTCAGGTGTGGCACAAGGGATAGCCGGACTCGGGGCATTGTTCTATGTGGCATACAGGATATGGCAGGCACTGGCAAGGGCGGAACCGGTCGATGTGTTCCTGCTGCTCCGTCCTTTTGTGATTGGTTTCTGTATCATGTTCTTCCCGACCGTGGTGCTCGGCACGATAAATTCGGTAATGTCCCCGATTGTTCAGGGCACGGCGGGAATGCTGGAGGGTCAGACCCTCGATATGCAGAAATATCGCGAGGAGAAAGACCGTCTGGAATATGAACAGATGATGAAGGATCCCTCCACAGCCTATCTCGTTGATGATGCAGAATTTGACAGACAGATTGATGAGTTGGGTTTGATGGAGGTCGGCACGGCCGCCGGGATGTATATAGAACGCGGGATGTACAAGATGAAGAAAGCTATTTCCAATTTCTTCCGTGAACTGCTGGAGATGCTCTTTCAAGCGGCCTCCCTCACGATAGACACGATAAGGACTTTCTTCCTGATAGTGCTGGCGATACTCGGTCCCATATCATTCGCGCTATCCGTCTGGGACGGTTTTCAGAACACCCTCGTCCAATGGATATGCCGATATATACAGACCTATCTGTGGTTGCCGGTGGCTGACCTGTTCAGCACGATACTTGCGAAAATCCAAGTCCTGATGCTCCAGAATGACATTTCGGAACTGACTAACAATCCGAATGTTGACCTCGATGGGAGCAACACCGCTTACACGATTTTCATGATCATAGGCATTATCGGATATTTCACAATCCCGACGGTGGCGGGCTGGATTATCCAAGCGGGAGGCATGGGCAGTTACAACCGCTCAATCAACAACACCGCGATGACTGCCGGGTCATGGGGTGGCAGCATCGCCGGAGGTGTCGCAGGCAATGTCGCAGGTCGAGCCGCCAAATTACTGAAATAAGCATATTTAAGTCATAAGTCAGAGTTATGAGTGACGAAGTGGTCGCTCCGGTTGACTACTTCATCACTCATCACTTTGACCTAACACCTAATTTAAATGGAATTTAAATCATTAAAAAATATCGAAACATCCTTCCGGCAGATAAGGCTATTCGGCATAGTGTTCGTGTCGCTGTGCGCCATGATAGCGGTTGCATCGGTGATTTTGTCGCTGAATTTCGCCGAGAAACAGCGGGAGAAAATCTATGTCCTCGACAACGGCAAGAGCCTTATGCTGGCTCTGAGTCAGGATATGGAGCAGAACCGCCCGGCTGAGGCGCGTGAACACGTCCGACGCTTTCATGAGCTGTTCTTCACCCTCTCTCCTGACAAGTCGGCGATTGAGCACAATATCAACCGTGCCCTGTCATTGGCAGACAAAAGCGCCTACAACTATTACACTGACTATGTGGAGAAAGGGTACTACAACCGCATCATAGCCGGCAACATAACGCAGGTGCTTCAGGTTGACAGCATCGTCTGCAACTTCAACGATTACCCTTACAGCGTGAGGACTTTCGCAAGGCAGATGATCCTCCGTCAGAGCAACGTTACCGAAAGGTCGCTGATCACGAATTGCAGACTGGTCAACACCAGCCGCTCGGATGACAATCCCAACGGCTTTATGATTGAGGGGCTGACAATTCTTGAAAACAAGGATTTGATCACTACCAAACGAACCCTTTCCCAATAACACTAAATCCCAAAATCAAAAATGAAACTTAAACAGAAATTTCAGAATCTTGTGTCACCCTTATATAATAAGGTGTGGCACGGCCCGAAAGGGAGGCTCACCGCCAAAATCAAGAAGGTGTGTGATGACCTCCCTCCTCAAAAGCGGCTGACGGTCGTGACCGTACTTCTCTCAGCATTTGTACTCACTGCCTTCTTCGTCTTTGGCAATGCCTGCTACAAGATGGGGGCGCGACAGGCACAGCAAACAATCGAGGTCGAGCATATCCGCACAATAGATTTACCCACTGATAAGACTGTGAGCCATGAAACTGCTCGATGACCTCAAAGCGAAGCTCATGCCGAAGACTCCGGCTGAACGTGAGAGACTGAAGAGAATCGCTGTCTATACTGTACTGTGTCTTTCATGCCTTATCTGTATCTGGCTCATATTCGCACCCGGTGGCGATGATGGGGCAAAAGCCGGCAAAGCCAACATGGAACTTCCCGACCAGACATCGGAGGGGCTGCCCGAAACAAAGATGAAGGCTTATGAACAGGCCGATGCCAATGCAGACAAGGTAAGACAGGACAGCACCATAAATGCAGTATCCCTGCAACTTGACACTTTAACCAATCAGCCCTCTCAATCAGAGGTTGAGGAGATTCAGAACTCGGCGGCGGCATATCAGGCTGCGCAGGCTTCTCTTGAAGACTTCTATATCCCTGAGACATCTCAGTCAGAGTTACAGGTGGCCGAATTGCAGGAGCGAATCGCCGAACTGGAGATGCAGCAGTCAATGCCGGACTACAACAAGCATTCACCTGATGAAATGGAGTTGCTTGAACGCTCGTACCAACTTGCCGCACAATATATGGGGAATGGCAACGGAACTCAGACTCCTCCACAACCGCAAGAGGAAGAGAAGGGTAAGCGAAACGTGCAGCCGGTGGCGCAGGTGGTCAACAATGTTGTCTCGACATTGAGCAATGCCCAGTCTGCAAGAGGCTTCCACACCTCAGTCGGGGGCAAGCAACGGTTATCCAAGAACACTATCGCCGCAGTTGTTGCCGGAGACCAGACAATCGCCAACGGTCAGCCTGTCCGATTAAGGCTGACAGAACCTATGTGGGTAGGCAATCGGCTTATCCCACGGAACACCACTGTCACCGGATCCGGACGACTGAACGGCGAGAGGCTGGAGATTGAAATCACCTCGATTGAATCCGATGGCTCTGTCTATGAGGTTGAACTGCAAGTGTTCGACACCGATGGTCAGGAGGGAATCAACATTCCCAACTCAATGGAGTCCGATGCTCTGAAAGAAATCGGTGCCAACATGGGAAGCACGGTCGGCAGTTCAATCAATATCTCCACAGACGCGGGGGCGCAAATTGTCTCCGATGTGGGACGCGGACTGCTAAACGGTGTCAGCCAGTACCTCACGAAGAAAGTGCGTGAGGTGAAAGTCAAGCTCAAAGCCAACTACCGGGTGATGCTGCATCAGCCGGAACAAAACTAATTTTCAAAACCACTAAAAAATCCAATTAGAAAAATGAAACTGAAAACATTTATTCTCTCTGCCATCGCCGTAATCGGCATGGCAACCCCGGTCTTCGCAAAGACCGCCAAAAACACCAATGTCAACGTGTCTTCGGACACAGAAACAACCGAAGTCACCGAACACGACATGAACGTGTACGGTGCCGGCTACACCGACGGAGACAAGTTCGAGGGTCTGACCCGAAAGGTGGGCTTCGACAGGATGATACCGCCCCATGCGCTGGAGGTGTCCTATGACAAGACAACCCATATCATCTTCCCGGCTGAAATCAACTATGTGGATCTCGGCAATGAGAATCTTGTTGCCGGACTCGCCGACGGTGCGAAGAATGTGCTCCGTGTGAAATCAGCGTTCAAGCGGTTCAAGACGGAGACAAATCTCTCAGTGATAACCACTGATGGCTCATTTTACAGTTTTAACGTAAAATTCGCCAAGGAACCGCTGTTGCTCAACATTGAGATGACTGACTTCCTCCATGACGGTGAGGCGGTCAACCGCCCGAACAACGCACAGGAAATCTATCTGGAGAAACTCGGTCAGGAGTCCCCGATGCTTGTCAAACTGATTATGAAATCTATCTACAAGCAGGACAAGCGCGAAATCAAACATATCGGTAGTAAACGCTTCGGGGTGCAGTTCCTATTGAAAAGCATCTACACCAACAACGGGCTTCTCTATTTCCACACCGAACTGAAAAACACTTCAAATATCGCTTTCGACATTGATTTTGTGTCGTTCAAAATTGTGGATAAGAAGGTTATCAAACGTACAGCCATGCAGGAGCAGGTGCTTGAACCGCTCCGCGCACAGAACTATGTAACGGTCGTACATGGCAAATCAACTGAACATACGGTGTTCGCATTGGAGAAATTCACCATCCCCGACGACAAGCAGCTCGTTATCGAGGTCGCCGAGAAGGAAGGTGGTCGCCACCAGTCCTTTGTGGTCGATAACGATGACATCGTGAGAGCGAATGTAATTGATGAATTAAGCATCCAATAAAACTGAATACTATGAAGAAGATTATGATAATCTTCGCTGCCATGCTTTCCCTCTTCGGGGGGAAGGCAATGGCCCAGCGAACACTTCCAGGCATGAAGTCGGTGGAAGTAAAGGCGAATATGGTTGATGGTTTCTATACCGGCTCATCACGCAACTGCGGCTATTCTTTCGGTGTCTATTATTCCGTTTTCAAAGGTAACAATGCCAATGAATGGACTTTCGGTGGAGAATATCTCCAGAGTTACAAACCATACGGCGAGAAAGGCAGAATCCCCATTGCTGATTTCACAGCCGAAGTGGGCTACAATCTCCACTTATTCAGCAACTACTCACAATTCTTTCATCTCTATGGAGGCATATCCGCCCTCGGAGGATATGAGACGGTCAACTGGGGTAAGACGCTGCTGTCGGATGGTGCTACACTCCATGACTCGGACGCCTTCATCTATGGCGGAGCTATCAATGTTCAGGCGGATTTCTATCTTTCGGATAGAATCGCACTGACAGCCAACCTCAAAGAGAGATTCATTTTCGGTAACTCAACTGGGCACTTCCGATTCTCCTACGGATTGGGTGTCAGATTCATAATCGAGTAAACGTATGGAACTGTTATCCGCAAAAGATTTGCCTTACATCAAGATTACTGATTTCATGGCTGCCATCGGGAGGAAGCCAATCAGAAAAGACGGTGATCTGATTGTATATGAGGCACCTTACAACTGTGCCCATTTATACCGTGAGTATGGGATTGAGACAAAGGATAAGCCGACATGTGTTGTTGATACAGTGTCAAACAGTTGGTATGATTCAAAAAATAAGTCATACAATCTATGGGGTGACCTTCCTCAACTTGCAGGTGCAATGTTTGACTCTTATGACAATGAGTTTAGAACCCGCTACCTCTTGGATGTAATGAATGACTATATCCGGAAGAATACTATCCAGCTGAATCCTATCCCGCGTGTAAAATTTGAAAATCAGGGAAATGTGTTGTGTATGGTTTTTACCCCTAAAGAGGTGTCATTAAAAGAATTCCTGATTGAGGAAGGATACGAGACCATCAAAACAGAAGGGAATCTGTCATATTACAGCTATTACGGCAGATGGGGTAAAGACAGACATCCTGATGTTGTAGTTGACAATCAAAAGGATTTATGGATTGAGCCTCAATCCGGGAAGAAACTGGGACTTTCTGATCTGGTATCAACCATAACCGGGGAAGAAAGCAGGTCTGATATTCTCTGGTATATCGGAGAGGTTCTGAGTGGCAAAGAAATGGTCAAGGAATTCGGGCCTGAGGGAATGAAGATAGAGCCTGTGCAACAAAAACTCGATATGTCTTCACATGATGAGGTTGCAGTTCAACCAAAAAGAAAGATGCGCCTATGAACATTGACGAAATCAGAAAAATCTCATTGGTTGACTTTCTCAACCGTCTCGGCTACCAGCCCACCGGCAGGGACAGCAAAGGACTCTGGTTTTACGCTCCATACCGAGCTGAGCGTAAACCATCGTTCCATGTCAATCCAAACAAAGGGGTTTGGTTTGACTTCGGAACCGGAGCCGGAGGGGACATCTTTTCGCTTGCCGGAGCAATGTCCGGCTCATCGGACTTTGTGAGGCAGGCTGCGTTCATCGCCGAAAAGATGGCTCTTCCGTGCGCTAACCCATATAAGCCGATACCATTCAAGGAAGAGCCTACATTCGAGAATGTGGAAATATCACGTCTGGAATCGCCGTCACTGCTCGGTTATCTACGAAAGCGCGGGATACCAAAAGAGATTGCACAGCAATATTGCGTGCAGGTTGACTATCGGCTTCATGGCAAGGATTATTATGCCATCGGCTTTGAGAACAACGCCCACGGTTTTGAACTTCGCAATCCTTATTGGAAAGGCGCGTATCCTCCGAAGTGTATAACACACATCGCCAACGGCAATGACCGTTGCAATGTATTTGAAGGCTTCATAGACTTCCTTTCCGCTGAGAAACTCGGCTACAATGACCGCAACGACACCATTGTCCTCAACTCTGTGTCGAACCTCGGCAAAGCCCTGACTCCGCTCTCTGACTATTCCGTCATCAACTGTTACCTCGACAATGACGATGCCGGGCGTGCAGCCCTCGCCAAGCTCCGAAAGGAGTTTGGTGACAGGGTGGCTGACAAGTCAACCCTCTATCCCGACCACAAGGATCTCAACGACTACCTTGTGTCAATAACCCCTAAACAAAAATCCAAATTAAAATTCTGAAAAACAATGAAAACAATACTGAATAGAATCGGCGCAATCCGCGTCACTCCCGCCCGTTTCTTCGGGTTCTGGGCAATCCTCTTTGCCCTTGTATTCTCTCTCTGCTCATGCTCCGATGACCTCGATGTGCAGCAGTCATATCCTTTCACAGTGGATGTGATGCCGTATGCCGACAAAATCGCCAACGGTGAGACCGTCGAACTGCGCATGACAATCGTTCCCGAAGGTAACTACACCAACACCCTCTACACAATTCGATACTTCCAGTATGAGGGGAAAGGTACGCTGAAACTCGTCGATGGCCCGGCACTCGTCAACAATGACCGCGTTCTCCTCGAAAGCAAGGAGTTCCGGCTCAACTACACGGCAAAATCAGCCGACTCCCATGAACTGCTTATAACCATAGAAGATAATTATGGCACCAAATGGGAACAGACATTCGAGTTCAACAACAGTGATGATGAAGGTGGTTCAGGCAGTCTTGTCGTGACACCCATCAATCCCGGAACAATCACCCCTGTAAACCAGTAACCATGAGAAAAATCCTATATATTGTAATCGCGATGATGTCACTTCTGACATCATCGCAGGTGTTCGCCGCCACCCAGAGTTGCGCAACAGCGCAACAGACACAATCCCATCAGAAAACCAAACGAAGCATAATGGAATTACCGCTCTTTGAGCGTGCAATTCTGATAATCAAAAAGTTTGAAACACTCCACAAACCGAAACATTGGCCCTACGTTGGATATGGTCACCAAGTCCAACCCGGCGAACCCTATCGACGAGGAGTCCAGCTGACCGAAGCGCAGGCCGACGCACTTCTCCGTAAAGACTACGCCAAATTCTGCTCCCTATACGAGAAGTACGGCAAAGACAAATACCTCCTCGCCGCCCTTGCCTATAACTGCGGTCCTGGTGTAGTCAACAAATCCAGCGTCCTGAAAAAACTCCGTCGAGGTGATCGAAATATTTTCAAGGAATACACCGCTCACTGCCGGTACAAAGGCAAATTCCACAAGCAACTCCACCAACGCAGGCTGACTGAACTCACTTTCTTGTTTATTTATTAGCATATTAGGGATACTTTAATAAACGAAAGTATCCCTAATAATGCGTTATTGACAAAATGTTAGGGAGTGACTTACCCAATAGATTTTTGCATGATATTTGCTGTATGTTTTAGAGAGAAATAAATTAATTATGAAGAAGTTTTTCAGCATATCCATTTGGAAAGACAGTTTATCTGTGGCAATAGCTTTAATTGCTGCTATTGAAACTATTTTCGCAATTTGTGATTTTGGTGTCAAAGATTTTTATGACATAAAATCTTGGTGGATTAAATTGATTATCATATTGACAATCTTTTTAATAATATGGCTAATAACTGCCGTTGTAAAATATATATCTACATATAAATCAATAAAGATTAACATAAATAATACTCCAATCACTATTAAACAAGGTGATTTATTCTCATCGAATGATTGGAAAGTGATTCCATTCAATGAATATTTCGACTCTAAGGTTGATGACATTGTAATAGCTCATAATTCACTTAATGGTATTTTAATTGATCGTTATATTGATAATCTTCAAGATCTGCAATCCATCTTAGACAATCCTCCACGTGTCCAAAAGTTGCCTCATAAGATAAAAGGAGGGAGAATTTGTCATCCATTAGGGAGAATAATAAACTATGGAGAATTTATGATTTTAGCTTTTACGCATTTCGATGCTAATAATCAAGCTACACTAACTCATAATCAGTATGAATCCTGTCTAAGAACTATGTGGAATGAAATTAGTAGAACCTATGCAAATAAACCGATATCTTTACCTCTGCTCGGAGGTGGCATAACAAGATTTGAGAATCCGTCTATAAAAACCGAAACTCAATTGCTGAAATGTTTACTCTGTACATTCCGCACTTCTAATGCGACAATCAATCAGCCGATAACTATTTATCTTACTCAAGATGCAATAAGAAACATTGATTTATACACCATAAAAAAACAATTTAAATAATGGCACGAACTAAAACGTATATTGCTGGAGATTGGGATCACGATCAAGACGCCGTTGAACAACTACATAAGTGGAATGAAAGCAAAAAATGGAGCTTATCATTCTCAGATGCACATAAACTAACACAAGCGAGAGATTCAAGTTTAAACTGCTCAATAAAACAATCGTTAGCTGTAAGAATGAATAGTTCTAAGAAACTGTTTAAAATTAGAATTGAAAAAATGTTATAGGGCATAACAAACCCTCAGCCAAAGTGTTGAAGGAGAAAAACATTGTTCATATGCATAGAATCAATCTCTATCAGACACTTTTGACCGAGGGTCAATGGTCTTATATAAACAAAGTATTCTTCGAAAATGATTGTCGCAAACGTAAAAATTCACTACGGAGC
>Ga0209064_1002412_pt1 | contig 20928 bp, 25 predicted proteins | sample Inofromicrocosms_FD_187498 | JGI IMG/M metagenome (GOLD analysis project Ga0209064, IMG submission 187498) | Mouse cecum microbial communities from Vienna, Austria - Inoculum for glucosamine and mucus D2O microcosms (SPAdes) (version 2) | ecosystem: Host-associated > Mammals > Digestive system >... | reverse complement strand
GGCTGCCAGGGATGATACACCTGGGGGACGTGTCCTCCATCAACGGCGCAGAGATCGAGCCGGTGGACATCATCACCTTCGGCTCACCCTGCACCGACATGAGCATCGCCGGCAAGCGGGCCGGCCTGGAGGGGGCGCAGTCCTCCCTTTTTTACCAGGCCATCCGCATCATCAAGGAAATGAGGTGTGCAACCAATGGAAGATACCCGCGCTGGGTCTGCTGGGAGAACGTTGTCGGGGCCTTCAGCTCGAACCAAGGCTTCGACTTCAAGGCGGTCCTCGATGCGGTCATCGGCATCGCAGAGCCGGGGGCCTCGGTGCCTATGCCTGAGAAAAACCGATGGCCCTACGCCGACATTTACATGGGAGACCGATGGAGCGTTGCGTACAGAGTTTTTGATGCGCAATTCTGGGGAGTCCCCCAGCGAAGACGCCGCTGTTACCTTGTCGGAGATCTTACAGGCCGATGCGCCGGACGGGTATTGTTTGAGTCCGAGGGCCTGTCGGGGTATTCTGCGGCGGGCTTCCGCGCGTGGCAAAGAGCTGCCCGCTATCCTTCGGCTGGCACTGGAGCTGCAGGCGGGATCTGCCTGAATGACCAGGGCGGGAGCCGCATGGAGATCTCGGAGGAGGTGGCCAGCACCCTCCGGGCGGAGAGCCACGGCCACCCGCCCTGTGTGATGGCGGCAGGCTTCTGCACGGAGCATTCCGCCGCAAGCCGGTCTATCGGCTCCGGCGAGGTGCGCACCCTGGAGGGTTTTGCCTACGCCATGTACGCGGACAGGCCCCTCGGAACGCCCAGCAATTCCTACTTCATCACCTGCACACAAGGGTATCGGAGCTTTGGCTTTGACCCGCGCATCCTTCTGGATGCATACGCAGACAGTAAAGGGGAGGCAGTTTTATGCGCAACAAAACAGTGAGCGAGCACGTCTGCCCCAGGTGCGGGCGGACATACACCGAGCGCCCGGCCATGGCCAGGGACAACAGCGGCCCCATCTGCCCCGACTGCGGGACGCGAGAGGCACTGGAGAGCATCGGCGTTGGCGAGGATGAGCAAGAGCGCATCCTCGACACCATCCATCGGCACCAGATGTAAACATAACCGGCGAGACGGCGGGCGGCTCCGATTTGGGCCGCCCGTCTGTTTGTGCTGCTATTTTTTCAGAAAGGGCGATTAAGTTGCCGAGAAACGGAACGATTGAAGAAACCCCCGGCTATTGCAAGGCGGAAGACCTGGCGAGCCTGTTCGCCCTGTCCAGTCAGAGCATCAGCCAGCTCACCAAGGATGGTGTGCTGAAGAAAAGGGACACCCCCGCCGGGAAACGCTATAACGTGGTGGAGTCCACCCGGACCTATGTGCAGTACCTTCGGGACAAGGCGGCAGGCCGTAACGATGCCCTGGAGCGGGAGGCGCTGGAGGCCGAGGTGCGCATCAAGAAGGCCAAGGCGGATATCGCTGAACAAGAGGCCAAGGAATTCCAGGGATGGCCAGTCTGATGGAATGCCAGCTATATGGCGCGAAGGGGGCGTATAGGGGGAAGGTGGTGGTATGGCAAATGAGAAAAATCTAATACCGTTTACCAGCGGCCAAAGCCATGATGAAGCCGTGAAAAACGGCAAGAAGGGCGGCGTGGCGTCCGGGGCAGCCAGACGGCGAAGAAAGACCATGCGGCAGACGTTGAATGCTCTGCTGAGCGCCGGCCTGGACGTCAGTGAGCAGGAGTTCGTGGAGAAGGTCACGCCGCGGCTGCAGGCGCTCGGCATCGATGTGGAGGACGCCACCTATCAGGATGTGATGCTGGCCGGTATTCTGATGAAAGCGATCCGGGGCGACGTCCGGGCCGCCGAGTTTATTCGGGATACCGGCGGTGACAGCCCCCATCTGGAACTGAAGAAGCAGGAGCTGAAACTGCGGAAAGAAGAACTTCGGCTCAGGCGGGAGCAGGAGGCCAAAAAGGCAGAGGATGAGAAGCCATCTGCGGTTGAAACCGCCCTGCGTCAAATCGACTTAAGCAAGGTCACCGATGAGGAACTGGAGGCCCTTGATGAGATCACGGGAAAACTTTTTGCTGAATGACCTCCGGGGCCTGGAACAGCTGCGAAGGGAGCTTGTCTGCGAAAAGGCGCGGCGGTCGATAGCGGAATTCTGTCTGTTCACCGACGACCGCTACCAGATGAACTGGCACCACCGCCTGCTGTGCGAATACCTGGACGCATTCACCCGGAAGGAGATACGGCGGCTCATGGTGTTCATGCCGCCCCGGCATGGGAAAAGCGAACTGGTCAGCCGGAAGCTGCCGGCGTACATCTTCGGGCGCAACCCGGACGCAAACATCATCGCCACCTCTTACAGTGCAGACCTCGCCCAGCGGATGAACAGGGACGTCCAGAGGATCATGGACGGCCGGCTGTATCTGGAATTGTTCCCGGATACCCGCCTGTACGGCAAGAGCATCGGGTCGACAACCGGCCATGCCCTGCGCAACTCAGACATCTTCGAAATAGTCGGACACCGGGGCAGCTACCGCGGGGCCGGCGTGGGCGGCGGTATCACCGGCATGGGCGGCGACTACATCATCATCGACGATCCCATCAAGAACCGGGAGGAAGCGAACAGCTCCACATACCGGGACAAGCTGTGGGAATGGTACACCTCCACGCTCTACACCCGGCAGGAAAAGGACGGCTCCATCCTGGTCACCCTGACCCGCTGGCACGAGGATGACCTGGCGGGGCGGCTTCTGGACGCGGCAAAGAAAGACCCGGACGCGGACCAATGGGAGATACTTCTGCTCCCGGCGGCGGCAGAGGCTGAACGCCACCCCAGAGACCCCCGCCAGGAGGGTGATGCTCTCTGGATGGAAAAATACCCGACCTCGGAACTGCGGAAGATCCGGGCTACTATCGGCATATACGACTGGAGCGCCATGTACCAGCAGAGACCTCAGCCGGCTGGAGGCACGATCTTCAAGCGGGAATGGATGAACCAGACCTACCGGGAACTCCCGGCGGGGGCCACGCTGATCCAGTCCTGGGACTTGCCCTTCAAGAACAGCGAGGCCAGCGCCAAGTGTGCGGGGATCGTCATGGCGCGGAAGGGCGCGCAGCTGTTTTTTGTGGACGTGGTAAACGACAAAATGGGCTTCACCACCAGCGTCACAGCCATAAGGAACCTGACGGCGAAACACCCGAGGGCAAGGGCAAAAGTGGTGGAGGACAAGGCCAACGGCCCCGCCATCATAGACTACCTGGGCAAGACGATACCCGGCATGGTTCCTTTCAACCCAAAGGGCAGCAAGGAGGACCGGGCCTTGTCGGTGGCCCCGTACTTCGAGGCGGGGAACGTCCTATTCCCTGAGTTCGCCCCATGGAAAGCAGACCTGATAGACGATCTCCTGCGGTTCCCCGGAACGACCTACAAGGACACCGTGGACGCGACCGTCCAGGCTATTCTGTATCTGATGAGCAAGCCCACCTCCAGCATTGGTGGGGATGACCTGAGCAAAGAAAGCTACTGGCATAGATAACGCGGAAAGGAGGCGGCGCAGAGCGTGGACAAGTTCAGAGAGTATGGCAAGACCGGCCTGTACCGTTTCAACACAGGCTGGATATATGAGGAATTCCTGCGGGAACTGCAGGGACGCAGGGGCGTGGAAGTCTACAAGGAGATGTCCGAAAACGACGATATTATCGGTGCCATCCTGTTCGCCACCGAAATGCTGATGCGTCAAAGCGACTGGAGCATCCAGGAGGCTGGTACCACGCAGCGGGACCTGAACGCGGCGGAGTTCGTGCGCACGTGCATGGACGATATGGAGGAAACCTGGAGCGAGTTTATTTCCGAGGTGCTGTCGTTCCTCCCCTACGGCTGGAGCTACCACGAAATCGTCTACAAGCGGCGCATGGGGAACACCAGGAACCCGGAGACCCGCAGCAAGTACGACGATGGCCTCATAGGCTGGCGCAAGCTGCCGATCCGCTCCCAGGACACGCTCTGGGAATGGAAGTACGATGAGCGCGACAACCTGACCGGGCTGGTGCAGTGCGCCCCGCCCCTGTACGACCAGGTATTCATCCCGCTGGAAAAGGCCCTGCACTTCAAAACCAGGAGCCGGAAAAGCAACCCGGAGGGACGGAGCATCCTGCGCAACAGCTACCGGGACTGGTATTTCAAGCGCCGGATACAGGAGATCGAGGGCATCGGCATCGAGCGCGACCTCGCCGGCCTGCCTGTTCTGATCGCCCCGGACGGTGTGGACATCTGGAGCGATGAATGCAAGGCGGAGCTGGCGAAAGCGGAGGCCATCGTGCGCAGCGTCCGCAGGGACGAGCGGGAGGGCATCGTCCTGGGCAACGGCTGGCAGTTCACCCTCACCTCCACCGGGGGGCGGCGGCAGTTCGATACCAACCAGATCATAGAGCGGTACGACACCCGCATGGCCATGACCGTGCTGGCGGACTTCGTGCTGCTGGGCCACCAGAACGTGGGCAGTTTTGCCCTTTCCAGCGACAAGACTGAGCTGTTCAGCGTGGCGCTGGGGGCTTTCCTCGACCTGATCTGCGAGGTGTTCAACAAACAGGCCATCCCCCGGCTGATCGACATCAACGGGGAGCACTTCGCCGGGATAACCGGCTATCCGACCCTGATCCACGGGGACATTGAGACGCAGAACCTTGGCGAATTGGGACAGTTCGTGTCCCAGATGGTCGGAATTGGAGCCATCACCCCGGACGGCGGCATGGAGGCTTATCTGCGCATGGCGGCGAACCTGCCGGAGATGGACCCGGAAACCACCTACGCGGCCACAGGGAGGCCCGCGGAGCCGTCCCAGGGCCGGGAGGGGAACGGACAGGGCAATGACCCAAAGCAGCCCAGGACAGCCGCAGGAAGCGGCGAGGAGGGCGCTGACGGGGCCATGGAGCCGGAGGGCGGGGAATGATACGCTTTACAAAGGCGAAGACCACGCCCCCAAGGCCGAAAAGGCCGGGCGGCGGGAAAAAGGCCACGCTGGATAAGCTGAGGGCCTTTCTGAACCAGGCGGAGCCGGATGTTGTGGAAATCCTGATGTCCGGCTTCAGCGCCCAGCAGAACACGGTGACCTACAAGGAGCTCCGGGAAGCCTACCTCGCCGGCGGTATCTCCCAACAGCAGTTTGAGAAATGGCAAGAGGACTACACGAAGCTGATCGCCGTCACGCTCTCCCCTCGGTGGAAAGCGGCGGCAGCGGCGGCGGCGCAGGAAGTGAGCGCAAAATACCCATACTTCCTTTACGACCCGGACACCAGCGCCGGGATGTCTTTTCTCAGGCAGCACGGCGCGGAGCTGGTGACCAACATTGTGCAGGAGCAGCGGGACGCTCTGAATGCGATTATTCAGCACGTCAGCGGATACACCAACATCTCCCCGGACGAGGCGGCCCGCATCATACGTCCCTGCGTCGGCCTGACAAAGCCGCAGGCCCTGGCAAACGTCCGATACCGAGAGGCCGTGAAGCAGGCATACATTAAGGCCCACCCGCACGGGAAACTGGAAACGGCGGAGAAGCGGGCAGCGGATGCCGCAGCCCGCTATGCGGCGCGCCAGCATCGGTACCGGGCGCAGAATATCGCCCGCACGGAGCTTGCCTTTGCCTACAATGCCGGAGCCTACGGTGCGACCAAGGACGCCCAGGCGCAGGGCTATGTTGGGGACTGCGTGAAGACATGGCTCACAGCCTACGATGAGCGCGTCTGCCCGATCTGCTCAGCGATGGACGATGAGCGCCGCAACATGGATGAGGCGTTCAGCAACGGGAAACTGCTTCCGCCCGGGCACCCATCCTGCCGCTGTGCTGTGGCCTATGAGGAAATCGAGAACACCAACCTGGCCCCAGGATAGGGCGGCAGGATAGCGGAACGCGCCCGCTTGGACAACATCGGTCAGCCGTCACTCGAAAGAGCGGCGGTTTTTTACTGCCCGGCAAAGGAGGTGAGAGCTATGAGCGCACAGACGTTTAACCAGATTACCAAGGCGCGACCGGAGCAGCTGCACAAGCTGACGGTCATGAAGTCGGACGATGAGCGGCGGCTTGTGTTCGGCTGGGCCAACGTGGCCGTCCGTGTGGACGGGGAGCAGATCGTGGACTGGCAGGAGGACATCATTGACATTGAGGAGCTGGAGAAGGCCGCCTACGAGTACGTGGCGGAGTTCGGGACTGCCGGAGAGATGCACCAGCGCGGCGGTGTCGGGCATGTGATCGAGAGCGTCGTGTTCACGAAGGAAAAGGCGGAGGCGCTGGGGATTCCCCCGGACATCCTGCCGGAGGGCTGGTGGATAGGCTTCCAGATCACAGACGATGAGGTCTGGGATAAGGTAAAAAGCGGCGAATACCCGATGTTCAGCATCGAGGGCAAGGCCGTAAGGGAGCCAGTGGAAGGAGGTGGCAACTGATGAAAACTAAGCTGAAGAACCTGTCCGTTACCAGCGTAGACCTCGTAGACCGGGGCGCGAACCCGGATGCGCACGTCCGCCTGTTCAAGCGCAAGGAGGCAGAGCCGGAGCGGGACCCGGACGCCAGCCTGTTCCAGAAGTTCATGGCGTGGTTGGCTAAGGGTTTCCAGGATGCGACCACGCCGGGCGGCGAGGAGGCCACTGCTGGGGAAAACCCGGAGGGGACCGTGGAAAAGGAGGCGCAGACGTTCTCGGACAACATCACCAGGGAGCAGCTCAGAGAGGTTACCAATGAGATGTTCGACAATTGCTATGCCCTTTCCGACAGCTTCTGCTCCATCGTCTGCGACAAGGACATGGACGCGGCCGCCAAAGAGGCGATGCTGCTCAAAAGCCTGGACGAATTCGCGCAGGCCGTCCGCGGTGCCGCATCGCAGTGGGCAAAGGGGCAGAAAGCCTCCGAGCCGGGAGAGCAGGACGGCATCCAGAAATCCGCAGCGCAGCAGGGCGCGCTGGCAAAGCTGCTGGGGCAGTATGGCCTCGGCGGAGAGCTGGCGCAAACAACACATGAGCCGAAAGGCGAAAAGGAGGAAACAGACACCATGAAGATCGACAAGAGCAAGATGACCCAGGAGGAACAGGCCACCCTCGCCGAGTTTGAGAAGAAGTACGGCATCGCGGAACCCGCCGAGGGCGGCGGCACCCCTCCCGCTGATCCCGCCCCCGCTGGCGGCGTGGAGAAGCACGCGGAGTCCCCCGCGGCGCCGGAGCAGCCCGCCGTCCCCGCTGGCGGCGCTCTCCACCCGGACGTGGCGAAGGCCCTCTCCGACTTCGAGGCCATGAAGAAGCAGCAGACCGCTGAAATCGAGGCTTTGAAAAAGAGCCTGGAGGTGGAGCGGCTGACGGCGCTGGCAAAGAAGTATGAGGTGCTGGGGAAGAAGGCCCCGGAGCTGGCCGAAAAGCTGTACGCGCTGAAGAAGGCAGGCGGCACGGTCTACGATGACTATGTGGCCCTGCTGGATGAGAGCGTGGCCGCAGTGACCAAGGGCGGGCTGTTCGGCGAAATCGGCAGCTCCCGCCAGGGGAGCGCCGGCACCGAGCAGACCATCGGTATCAAGGCGGCGGAGCTGGCAAAGGCCGCCGGTGGGATGTCCACTCCGGAGGCCATTATCAAGGCTTTTGAGGAAAATCCCGAGCTGGCAGCGCAGTACGAAGCGGAATACATGGGAGGTAGATAAGATGGGCAGCAAACAGTATTTGACCGCATTTATCAACAACACCACGACGATCCGGGATGTGGTGGCGGCAGACATTACGGACGCGCCCCACAAGGCTGTCGCCTATGACAGCGACGGCAAGCTGATTCTCCCCGCAACGGATGGAGATCCGGCGATTGGCGTTATCCTCAGCGACGCGGCGGCTTTTGATACCGGCTCTGCCCTGGTGACAAAAGCCGGGATGGAGGTTAACGTGCTGATTAAGAACATCGGCCTGATCGAAGCCGGGGAGTCCGTGGCAAAGGGCGATTTGCTGACCGCCGGTGCTACGGGCTGTGCCAAGAAAGCGGTGGCGGGGAACTTTATCCTCGGCGTGGCAATGACGGCGGCGGCCAGCGCGGGAGAGCTGGTGCAGATCCATATCACCAAGAGCGGGTATGCGGCTGCCGCAAGCGGCGGCGGTGCTGAAAAGTCCCCCGCCGGTGAATAACAAAAATGGGAGGTTAAGAATAATGCCTATGACTACACAGGAATTGGCGGCTTCCATCCAGAAAGGAATTTTTAAGCCGCACATCTATCTGACCAACGTATGCCTGTCCTACTTCCAGAGTATGAGCGGCTTCGTTGCCCGCAGGATGTTCCCCATCGTCCCTGTGCCGACATCCTCGGCCCACTACTACGAGTTCGACAAGGGCGATCTGGCGCGGGACAACATGACCCGGAAGCCGGAGTTCGGTCACGTCGCCCCTGGTATCTATGGGAAGCGGGACAAGTTTTATCACTGCGAGGTGGATCAGGTGATTACGGGTGTTGACCAGATCAGCACCTTGGACTTCCAGCGTACCAACGCCCCCGCGGTCATTGACCCCAGGCGGGCAAAGGTGCGGTGGGTGGCGGAGCAGATGAACATCCACCTTGACCGCATTTGGGCGGCAAAATATTTCAATCCCCTGAGCTGGACACACGTCTACACGGGCGTAAGCACCGGTACCCCCGGCGCAAACCAGTTCTATTGCTTCGACAACGCGAACAGTGACCCCGTGACCTTCTTCAACCAGCTTCGGAATCGGATGCTTCTGTCCGGCCTGCGCAAGCCGAACAAGATGGTGCTGGGCGCAAACGCTTACATCGCCCTGACGGTAAACCCCTCCATTCTGGAGCGCATCAAGTACCAGGGCAGTGAGGCGAATCCGGCAAACGTGACCGCCAACGTGCTGGCGCAGCTGTTTGGGCTGGATGAAATCGTGGTGGCAGAGAGCGTCTACAATGCGGCCCCCTACGGCGCAGAGGATGATATGCGTTTTATCTGCAACCCGGACAACGCCCTTTTGACCTACACCACCAGCGCACCCAGCATTGACGAGCCCAGCGCGGGGTACACCTTCACTTGGGATATGCTGGGCAATGGTCAGTACACCGCTGTTCAGCAGTACCTCGGCGAAGCGGCGACCCACACAGAATTTATTGAGGGGCTGCTCTGCACGGACCCGGAGATCACGTCCGCTGACCTCGGCGTGTTCCTCCAGGGCGCGGTGAGCGAAACCTTCAAGGCGGCTTAATGGAGGTGTGACGCATGGCCTATATCGCAAACAAGCCCGTGCGCTTTGACCGCACATACGCCATTGGCGAAGTTATCCCGGACACCGTTATTGATCCCAAAATGATCCCCCGCCTGATCGACATGGGGAGAATTATCAGCGTTGACCTTCCGACACCCGAGGGCAGTGCGGAGAATAACCCGCCTGTTCCCGATCCGGAGGGCGCTCAGAACGGCGCGGGGGATGATGATAGTACAAACACACCGGCGGAGGACGACCCGCCCGCAGAGGGCGCAGACAGCGGTCTGGAGGGCGGTGAGTTTATCTGCCTGGAATGCGGAAAGGCATTCGGTTCTAAAAACGCCCTGTCCGCGCACTCCCGGTCGCACAAGGAGTAAAGGAGAGCGGCTATGACGTACAGCTACGACCCCACACAGATACGCGCAGGGGGGAAAGACCAAATGCGCTTTGAACTCGGAGATACGCAGGTCGAGGGCGGGGCAGACACCTGTGCGCTGGCTGACGAGGAATATAACGCCGTTCTTACCGGGCTGAAAGAGGGGAAAAAGGCGTGGCTGTTTGCCAAGCTGTCCCTTCTGGAAGCAATTCTTCTCAAAATGAGCTATCAGGTGGATACCAAGATAGACGTCCTGCAATACAGTTTCGGGGACCGGGCGGACCGGTGGCAGAAGATGTACGATACCCTGAAAAAACAGGCCCTTGCAACGGCGTCCATCCCTACGCTCGCTCCGTCCATAGCAAAGAGCCCGCCATACTTCCACAAAGGAATGCAGGAAAACCAGAGAGCTTTGCACGGTTCCGCCGGTTGTATCCCGCCATTCCGCAACAGGACAACATAGGAGGGCGGGGCGATGTTTGCAGGAGCAATCCACCTGTTGCCGGGGCAGGAGCTGCACACGTTCGATGTGTACCGGGACGGAGACCACAAGACCGCCGGCGGCAGGATCGTATCAAACGGCCGGGAACGGCTGGGAGAGATCAAAGCGGTCCTCGCAGCGGCAAAGCCGGAAGAGATCCAGCGGTGGCGCCAACTGGAGCACCCCATCTCGCATAAAATCATCCAGCAGGGTATTCCCCCGTTCGAGATCGTACCCGGCGATTCTCTGATACGAGGGAACAAGCGGTACATTGTCCAGACGGCCCCCTATAACCCTGGAGGACTGAATCACTGGACGATTTACTACTGTGATGAGAGGAGCGACATCTGATGCCTGTAAACCAGCAGAGCGCTAACAGGGCGTGGGGCAATGCTTCCCAGGTCATTGGAAAGGCCGTAGCTACCACGCTGAAGGGTGTGCAGAGAGAGGTTTCCCAGCGGACATACCGGGCAAGTAACGAACTGCGCAATGCTTCACTCTACGTCCTGCGGGGCTCCCGCAGCGGAAAGGTTTATAGAGTGCCCAACACACGGGCTACCTATAAGGCATCCGCTCCCGGAGAGCCGCCAGCGGTCAGAACCGGCGCGTTCCGGCTCTCGTGGGGGACGCATGTCCATGTAGAACGGAGTGGTGCGCACTTCCGGGCGGTGGCCGCCATTGAGAGTAAGGAACGTGCTGGCGGACATCTGCTGGGCGAAATGCTGGAGAACGGCACTGGAAGGATGAAGCCAAGACCTTATAAGCAGAGAGTTGTTGACAGGGCGCTGCCGAAGGTAAAGCAGATTTACAAAAAGCCCTATAAGGGCGGTTAGGAGGACAGGCAATGGCACTGATTAAAAGCGCGACCCATGAGGAATTTGACCTCTCACAGGTCCGGCGCGGTGATTGCATCCGCGTCAGGAGGGCCGGGGACACCACGGCGAAAAACGGCTTTGTGACAGAGGTCTCAGCGAGCAAGCTGCGGCTTCTGTACTGCAACACGCAGAACAACGCCACCAGCTACCTTGATCTCAATGTAGCGGATGTGGCTATTGGCGTGTGGGAAATCTACTGGACGAGCGATTTCCAGACCGTCAACTATGAGAACAACTCCCCGCAGGCAACCGAATGAACCAGAGCATACGGCAGCTCATCCACGAGCAGGTGACGTCGGACACGCAGATAGCAGGAATGCTGGCAGCCTACAATGGTGCGCCAGCATTTTTCTATCAAAAATCACCAAGCGACAGCCGCAAAGGCTGGGGAACCCCACGCTATCCCCGTGCGGACTTCAATCTGGACACCCGTCACGACCCGGAGCGCAAAACGGCGGGAACGCTCACGGTAAATATTTGGTGTACCGCGGAATGTCCGGCCATTGGCGATGTAGACCCGGACAGGGCCATTGAGCAGCGTCTGATGGATCTGATCTCCGGCACGTTTTACACAAGTGCGGACCAGACAACCATCTGTGCGGAATGGGAGCGGTCAGACGAATTTGTGTATGAGGGCGGCTCCAATACAAAAGACAACACCCCGCCGGAGGTGTACGGGATCACCATGACCTTTGAATTGATGGAGTTCCCTGTCCAAATTTCCACAACGCCGGACCCGATACAGGGGTTAAACGCCTGGATAAAGGCGTACTTCCCGCCGGTAATGGCAATCGCCTATGACAAAATGCCGCCCATCTGGAAGCCGTCAGAGGAAGCCCCCGCAGTCTACTGGCGCTTCGAGGGGACGGCCAGTACCAGCCGGCAGAGCTATTCCGTCACATGGTATACCGGAACATTTGCGGCGCACGTCATCACAGAGAGTGTGACAGAGCGCAACAAGTGGACAAAAGCGATCATTGAACGGGCGCAGCTTGACGGAGAAGTCATTTTGACGGACACCAGCCCCATGTTCATTAACCGTATTGCAGTGCGGCACAACGCGGACCCGCTGCGGGAGGGACAAATTGCCCTCACAGGGCAGTACGGTGTCCTGCGGGTAGAGGATGCACAGATACGGCTTCTTCACCCTTATTACAACTGGGCAAATGAGTACAAACCACCAAATCCGAAAAAGGAGGGTTAAACAGTGGAAGCAACCTATAAGACGGCAGAACTCGCCGCAAAGGCGCGGCAGATGTTCGACACCACCCCCGAGGTGGTCAGCGTGGCTTTACGACTGGCCGGGAAAGAAACCTATACGGTCGATGAGGCGAAGCGGACCGTCCAGAGCTTTCTTAACAAGGAGGTAAAGTAAAATGGCCTCGTTTTTCATTATCGGGGAAAAGAAAACGCGCCCCGGTGTGTATTTCCGCTATGAGAACTGGGGAACGCTGCCCATCGCCGGCGTAGATGACGGCAAATGTGCGGCAGTGTTCCGCTCCAACTGGGGGCCGCTGGGACAGGCGGTTGTGCTGGAGCAGTATGAGGATATCGCCAAGCAGTATGGCGATGGCGGGGAGAACGGCACCACAGCCGTGCCGCTGGAGCAGTTTAAGGGCGGCGCACGGCTCGTCTATGCGCTGCGGCTTGGTACTGGCGGTACCCACGGCACCTATGAAATCAAGGATGCGACGGGGGAGAGCGTGGTACACCTCATTCTCAAATATCCCGGCAGCCGCAAGCTGGCGGTCACCATCCGCCCCACGCTGATGGATATGAGCGTCAGTGAGCTTCTGATCCTGGAGGATACTGAACAGCTGGAACGGCTGACGTTCAGCAATACCGAAAACAGCGTGGAGGCTCTGATGGAGGCGTTTGCGGCAGAGAAGAGCAATTACTTCACGCTGACCAAGCTGAAGGACAGTACCGAGCAGCTGGCCACCATCGACCAGGAGGAAATTGCAGGCGGTACTGACCCGAATGTGACCGTCAGCGCCTACAGCAAGGGCTTTGAGGTCCTGGAGGCGTACCGCTGGAACGTTATGGCGATCGACACGGAGGATACCGCTATTCAGATGGTGATGCAGCTGTTCCTCAACCGTATCTATGACGGCGGAAAGTTTACGATGGGTGTAATCGGAGAACCCACCACCATAGATTTCGAGACCCGGCTGAAACACGCCAGCGCGTACAACGACTACCAGATGGTGTATGTGGGGAACGGGTTCACAGATATTGCGGGTAATGTCTACGAGGGCTATCTGGCGGCGGCCCGGATTTCCGGTATGATTGCCGGTACTCCCAGCAATGAGAGCATCACCCACGCGGCAGTCACGGGGGCAACGGAGGTCACGGAACTGCTGACGAACAACCAGCATGAGAGAGCGATCCAGGCCGGCGTTTTGATGTTCAGCGTTTCGGCGGCCAACACCGTATGGGTGGAGCAGGGTATCAACTCCCTTGTCCTGCCCACGGCGAAAGAGGATATCGGCTGGAAAAAGATCAAGCGCGTCAAGGTGCGCTTCGAGCTGTTCCAGCGGCTGAACGACACCGTGGAGGTCCTGATCGGGCGCATCAACAACGACCCGGACGGCCGCATGACCGTCGTACAGGTTTCCAACGGCGTGTGCCAGACGATGGTGTCCGAAAAGAAGCTGCTGGCCGGGGCGCATGTTATTGTTGACCCGGACAACAAGCCGGAGGGCGACAGCGCGTGGTTCGTGGTCTATGCCGACGATATCGACGCGCTGGAGAAGATGTACTACACCTTCAAGTTCCGCTTCGCTCCGGAAGAAACCGAGTAAAGGAGGAATGACACATGGATGGATTGAACGACCAGAGTCTGCTTGACGTAAGAAAGTTAATTACGGGCAAAGACGGGCGGCTCTTCGTAACCACGAAGGCGGGAACAAACCTGTTTCTTGCGGAAGTGGATACCTTCCAGACGCAGATCAGCCCGGCCAATACGGACTATCAGCCCGTGGGCAGTGCGCTGGTCTATGCGGTCAACACGGGCTACAGTGTCACGCTGACGCTCACAGAAGCGGTGGTGCGGGATAACGTGATGATCTCGGAACTCATTACCGACCTGCAGAACGGCTACTTCCCGTCCTTCGACTTCCAGGGGAAAATGCGCCGGCGGGACGGACAGTCGGAGCGTGTGGTCTACCGCAACTGCGTACCGGACGGCTCCATCGACCTGCAGAACCTTAACCCCGGCGAGATCATTAAGAGAGCGTGGAGTTTCCGCGTCAACGCGACCCCGGAAATGCTCGAACAGTTTACGGAGGCCGACTGGGCTCCGGTGGAATAAAGGAGAAAACAGACCATGAATAAGAATACAATGCCTGAAGTTTACGATGAAGCCCCTGCCGGCGTGGAGACGCAGACCCAAGAAGATATCCTGATGGACGAAGCTGCTCTGCTCCGTGGGCTGATCGAGGCCGGTACTGAGAAGGACAGTGAGAGCGCCTACAAGCGGGTGCAGGTTCGCCGCAACGGGGTTCTGAAATTTGAGTTCCGCATCCGCCCTGTTTCCGAGGAGGAAAGTCTGGCCTGCCATGACAACGCTACGAAGTTCGCTCCCCGTAAACGTGGGCAGCCGAAAAGGGAGATCGAGACCAACGCGGCACAGTTCCGCTCTTGGCTGATCTACACCGCAACAGTGAACGAGGACCGGGCAAAGACCTGGGACAACAAGCAGGCGCAGCAGGCATTCAACGTTCTGCGTGGCGTTGATATGATCGACGCCGTTCTGCTCTCCGGCGAGAAAGACCGCATTATCGACCTTATCAATGAGATCAGCGGTTACTCCGAGGATACGGAGGAAACAGCAAAAAACTGATAAAAGCACGGGGGGAAACATACCTGATGCTTCTGGTGTGTGAGCGTTTTCCCCAAATCGGGACGATTACGGACTACCTGGCTTTGCCGCTTGGAGAGCGGGCCTTGTACGACCAGTACACACTGGACGCTGTCCAGGCGGAGGCCAAGCGCCCCGTGCTTAGAATTGAAGCGTCACGAGGGGGTGGGCGCAGGTGAACGATACCGTAACCGTAATCGATATCGTAGCCCAGGTCACGGACGAAACCGACAGAGGGGCCAGAAGCGCGGAATCCAACGTCAGCAAGCTGGAGCGTTCCATGATGAAGCTGCAAAAGCAGATTCAGGGTATGAAGGGCAAAAGCAAGCTGGAAGTGGCGGCAACGCTAAAGGATATGGCTTCCAAGGGTCTCCAGAATGTTGCGGCGGCGGGTAAGAAGATCGCCGGGAAGGTCTGGACGGTTACGCTGAAAGCTGTTGACCTCGTTACCGCCCCCTTCAAAAAAGTCTTAGGGCTGCTTGCAAGCCCAGTAACGCAGGCTGCGGCGTTTGCGGGTGTTTCGCTGGGAGTGGCGGACACAATAAACACGTTTAAGGACTTTGAGCAGGGCATGGCAAACGTCAAGGCCATATCCGGCGCAACCGGGGAGGAATTCGATGCCCTCTCGAACACCGCTAAACAGCTGGGCGAGAGTACAATGTTCTCTGCGGCACAGGCGGCCGAGGCAATGGAAAACCTTGCAATGGCTGGTTGGAAGAGTAAGGACATTGTAGCTGGTATGCCCGGCCTGCTCGACCTTGCCGCAGCGGGCAGCGTAGACCTTGCCACGGCGGCGGACGTTACATCGTCCGCGCTGGCGCAATTTAAGCTGGACGCGAGCGAAAGCGCAAGGGTGGCTGACGTACTGGCGGCAACCGCCACCAACAGCAAAACGGACATAGCAGGCCTGGGCGAGAGCTTGAAAATGGCCGGTACACAGGCGGGAGCGCTGGGGTACAGTATCGAAGACGCTGCTCTGGCTATTGGTCTGATGGGCAACGCCGGTGTAGACGCATCCAGCGCCGGTACCGCCCTGCGCTCCACGCTGGCCCGTATGGCAAAGCAGGAGGGTCTAAGTGCGGATGAATCGAACGCGGTAACGGAAGCGATGGATAAAGTGGGCGTATCTCTCACGGACGCACAGGGCAAATCGAAATCGCTTATGACGGTCATGAAGGAACTCCGCGCAGGATTCAAGGGCATGACCGAGACCGAAAAGGCCGCAACAGCCGCTAATCTCGCCGGAATGTACGCCCAAAGCGGATTGCTGGCCATCGTTGACGCCTCGGATGAAAAATTCGATGAGCTAGCGGCAGCGATTGCCAATGCGGAGGGCGCTGCATCCGAAATGGCAAAGACCAAGATGGACACCCTGCAGGGTTCTCTTTACTACCTCCAGAGCGCGGCGGAGGGCGTGAAAATCGCCATCGGTGAAAAGCTGAAGCCGTATGTCAAAGACCTTGTGGACTGGGTAACGGCCCATATGCCGGACATTCAGAATGCCGTGGGCGGCGCTGTTGATTTTATTACAGGTAAGATTGATAGCGTAATGGAATCAATCAAATCTCTGACGGGAAGTCAGGAATGGCAGAACGCTGAAACGCTGTGGGACAAAATAAAGCTGGCGTGGGATAAGTTAATCGCGGATCCATTTGACGCTTGGTGGAGCGGCACGGGCAAATCCTGGTTGGCCGAAAAAGCGAACAGCATTGGCGAGGGGCTGGGGACGGCAATCAAAACTGGAATCCTTGCCCTGCTTGGTATAGACGTCAGCGGCGCAGCAGCAGACGGTATGGACATCGGAAAATCGTTTTTCGATGGATTCATGGACGGCTTTGACTGGAGCGAAGTGTCCAAAAGGCTGGGAGAATCTCTCAAGGATGGATTGAAATTCCTGTTCAAAGACGCGGCAACCCTGCTCCCAGGGGGAAAAGAAGCCAGTGGAACCAGCGCATTGTCTGCGGCGGCTCTCGGCTACGGCGCATTGAAGGTAGGACAGATCGGTTACAAAGCCTATAAGGGCGGCAAGGCCGTTGTGAACGGTGTAAAGACCGCCGGGGATGTTGTAAGCGGCGTCAAAATTTTCAACGCGGCGGCAAACGGCAGCCACGCGGCGGAGAGCGCACTCGGTATGGCGCAAGCAGGACAGCTTGGGGCCGGTACGAGCTTTGGAGCGGCGATTGCCCCTGCTGTAAACAAACTGGCAAAAGCCGCCCCTATTCTCGCTGGCGTTACATCTGCTGTCCAGATGAGCGCAGACGCATACCACGGGTCACAGAAAGCCGAGGAGTGGACCGGATCGGACAGTACCGGCAGCAAGGTAGCGTCCGGCATTGGCGCGGCGGTCGGCGGGCTTGGTGATGGCATCCTCGGAAATGAAAGCCTGCTGCGGAAAGCCTCCAATGTAGGCGGCGGTGCGCTCAAAGGCGCAGGCATCGGCGCGGCAGTCGGCAGTATTCTCCCCGGTGTGGGAACTGCCATTGGCGGCGCGGTTGGCGCAGGCATGGGCGCTGCCGGAGCGGCCATAGGCGGCTCAAACATCGCCAAAGCGCTGTCTGCGGCTGGAGAGGCTGTAGGCGGGTTCTTTACCAAGACCGTGCCTGAGAAGTTCGGCGAATTGGCAGAGGGCGCAAAGGGCTTTTTCACCGAAACCGTACCACAGGCGCTGAGCAGCGCCGGAAGCGCGGTCAGCGGCTTCTTTACTGAGACCGTACCGGCTAAATTTGAAGAGCTGGCTGCAGGAGCGGAGAGTTTCCTGACCGAAACAGTCCCCTTCGCCATTGGCTACGCGGCTGGTAAAATTCAGACCTTCTTTACCGAAACTGTCCCTGAGTTTTTTGGAAACCTTTGGGACGGAATCAGGGACTTTTTCACGGAAACCGTCCCAGCGGCAATAGAAACGGCGGGGAGTGCGGTATCAACATTTTTCACCGAAACAGTACCAACCTTTTTCTCCGGGCTTTGGGATGGCGTAGTTGGGTTCTTTACGGAAACTGTACCAGCAGCTGTCGAAACTGTTGGGGGTGCGCTAGGCACGTTCTTCTTTGAAACTGTTCCGCAATTTTTCTCTGATCTGTGGACCGGAATCACAACATTCTTTACAGAGGATGTGCCGCAAGCCCTGGAAACCGTGGGTGCAGCTCTTTCTACATTCTTCACGGAAACCATCCCGGCCAAGATGCAAGAGGTATGGGATGGCGTGGTGAATGTCTTCACAAAGAAGATACCGGAGGCCGTCAGCAGCATAGGTGAAAGTATTAGCGGCTTCTTCAACAATGTCAAAGAGAAGATCAGTGGCTTCTTTGGCGGGCTTTGGAACAAGGTAACTGGCAGCGCAAGCGCTGGTTATCAGGCCGCTGCTGCACACGCAGAGGGCGGCATCATGACCAGCCCACACGTTGGACTGGTTGCGGAGGACGGCGCAGAGGCCATAATCCCGCTCTCCGGCAAGCGTCGGGAGCGCGGTATTGACCTGTGGGAGCAGGCCGGGAACCTACTGGGCGTTAAACCGTATGCGGACGGGGCCATTGTAGGTAATGCCGGACCGGTCCCGGATGCTGGTCCTGAACCGGTCATAGAGCGGTCCCAGGGCGCGGAGGGGAACGGCGGCGGCGCTAATAACATGGTGGTTCCAGTCACCATCGAAAACCTGATGTTTGAAATTAATGTCAGCGGCAGCAATGCGCCGGACGCTCAGGCCATTGTGAATACGATCCGGGAACAGGTGCGCGGCATGACGGACGAGATCGCCTATCAGCTGGCCGTAGCCCTGAAGCAGTCATTCGCTAACACGCCAAAGGAGCAGTGGGGAGGATAAGCGTGGACATCTATTTGACAAACCTGACAACCAGCGACCGCCTGCGCTTCCCCATGCTCCCGACCGAAATCAGCGTGAAGCTGGCGAACCAGTTCGGGAACTATACGATCCTGAATATCGGCGAAGTGAAGATTCCCAGCGGGACAGCCTTGGATTCTATCAGCTGGAACGGGATTTTTCCGGGGGAGAGGCGAAAGAAGGCCCCCTATGTGTTCGATTGGCAGGACCCGAAAGCAATTTACCGGTGGATTGACAATCTGAAAACACAGCATGGAAAGCCAGTCAAGGCGCGGCTCCTGATTACCGAAACGCCTATAAACTGTGACGTTTATTTGTCCAGTTTCACGGGTACGCCTACAGGCGGATATGGGGATATCAATTACTCCATTGCGCTGATACAGGCGAAGGATATCCGCATATCGACAGATACGGCGGCAACGCCTACAACGCTGAATCACAGCGCGACAATGGCGGAGCGAACAACCCCCAAAAAAGAGGAAACCTATACCATAGCCAGCGGGGATAGCCTGTGGAAAATCGCGCAGAAGGTCTACGGGAAAGGATCAGATTACACTCGGCTCTATGAAGCCAACAAGGATGTTGTCGGCAGCAACCCGAACCTGATCCGGCCCGGCCAAGTGCTGACCATCCCGTAAGGGCGAAGAGGGGAGAACGAAGAATGGCCGTAGATATTGCGCTGCTCACCTACCACGTTGACCTTATCACTGAATCGGGCGCGGTGTACGATCTGGACCATGCTCTTCTCTCGCTGTCGTGGGAGGAGCAGGAGGGCCAGCTGGCGCAGCGGGCAACGCTCAAACTGGCTAACTACAAAATGGAATCCGGATATCTGATGCAGTTGGTGAAAATCAACTGCATCATTAAGATTTCAGCGGATTGGGGCGGCGGTAATCAACCGTTGTTCGAGGGTACGATATGGGAATGGGATTACAAAAGCGCGCAGGCCAAGGAACTGGCCATAACCGCATACGACCCGATGATACGGCTGCAGCAGAGTAAAGACTTCAAATATTTCTCCGCCGGGATGTCAACCCCGGCAATTCTCAATAATATTTGCGGAGATTGGGGCATTCCTCTGAGCTACGAATGGAGCAAGCAGATCACCCATGAAAAAAAGGTGTTCAACTGTGATCCTATCAGCGACATGATTATTAAACTGCTGGACGAAGTAAAGCAGCAGACAAGTACCCGGTACGTTGCCCTTTACAAAAACGGCAGTCTGGTGGTTTCCGACTATGGCGCAAATTCAGAGATTTATCAGTTCAACACCGATAATTCCATCAGTACAAGCGACAAGCTGACCATCAACAATCTTGTCACACGGGTAAAGATTATCGGGAAAGCGGATAACCAAGGACGGTCAAGCGTGGATGCTGTTATTGACGGCAATCTGGAATATGGCGTTTTGCAGGAGGTAGTCCGCCGGGACAGCAACAAGAAAATGGGAGAAGCGAACGCCGAAGCGCAAGCGATCCTGAAGGAGCGGGGAAAGCCGGAGGAATCTATTACGCTGAACTCGGCTGACCTCCCTTTTCTTCGGCGTGGTGATGCGGTCGGCGTGGCGGCTGGGAACCTGATCGGTACATTTTATGTGGTCGGCGTCTCCCACAACGCCACCTCCAAGCAAATGACCATGACGCTCCGGCGGAAAGAATAGGTGAACCAATGGAAAACAAGCAAGGCAGTACGATGGGCAGCGAAGGGGTCAATAAGCTGACAGAAGTCCTTCAAAACCGAATGCGCGGAATGAGCGAGCAGCCGCAGGTTCTGGACTTCGGCGTGATTCAGCCGGACATGAGCCTGCTGACGAACAAGTTCCCCGTTCCTATTCCGCAGAGTGATTACATGGTCTGCCGCCAACTGACGCTGGGGCCAACCAACAACATTCTTGCAAAAACGCAGGATATGGGCTTGCCGCACAGCGGCTCTCACCTCCACAAGGTAAACGGCCCAGTCGGTGAAGCCACAGGCCCAGCGCCGGACCCGCCCATCCCGTCGGCCCGGTCGGCAGGCGGGGATACTTCTGACGGCCTCCACCAGCATCATGTCCTGATTCCAGAGAAGATGCGGCACATTGAGCCGGGGGACCGTGTGCTGGTGGCCTGGGTGGGTGATGATGCCTGCGTAATAGACCTTATTCTCCCAGCAACGGAGGTCTGACACAGCACAGCAGCGGAAAGCGCGAAAGGATAGCGATTATGGCAAAGGGTTTATTTCCCGTCTTTGATGTCCCGTCTACGCTGGCGGAGGATACAGAAATCACAGAGCGGTATCCCCCTGCTCCGAT
>Ga0209064_1002407_pt1 | contig 20976 bp, 17 predicted proteins | sample Inofromicrocosms_FD_187498 | JGI IMG/M metagenome (GOLD analysis project Ga0209064, IMG submission 187498) | Mouse cecum microbial communities from Vienna, Austria - Inoculum for glucosamine and mucus D2O microcosms (SPAdes) (version 2) | ecosystem: Host-associated > Mammals > Digestive system >... | reverse complement strand
GGTTTTTATAATCGCAATCGCATTCATTCTGCTATTCATTACTTGTCTCCTCTTCAATTTGATAATTCTTTACTTTACTCTTAATTCTTTTCGCCTTTTTGTGTCCATCTTATTGACTTTGGTTCACTTGGATAATCCAAACAGCATCGCACAGATGAAGGCTTGGTTATCTGAACAGGGCCTGGAAACCGATACCCTTGGTAAAAAAGCTGTTGCAGAGCTAATTAAAGATGCACCAGATGACTTGGCACAAGTATTAGCTCTTCGTCAGCAGCTTGCGAAAAGCTCTGTTAAAAAATATCAGGCAATGGAAAACGCAGCCCTTAAGGATAATCGTGCCAGAGGTATGTTTCAGTTTTATGGCGCCAACCGTACCGGTAGAATTGCACATTTAGCAGGGGAAGCCTGGCGTCTTGATACCTTCAAAGCTGGCGGTGATATTTACTGCGCTTCTGCTTCTAAGATGTTTCATGTCCCTGTAGAAAAGCATGGTATCAACGGTCATCTTCGTCAAAAAGGTAAGATTGCTGAATTAGCACTTGGTTATGGCGGCAGCGTCGGTGCACTAAAAGCTATGGGAGCTCTTGAAATGGGTATCCCGGAGGAAGAACTCCAGCCTCTGGTAACTGCCTGGCGTGAAGCAAACCCTAACATCGTATCTATGTGGTGGGATTTTGACAACGCCATTAAAAACGTTGTTAAAATGCATAGCAGCACTGAGTCACATGGTATTAAATTCACTTGGCGCAGCGGTATGCTGTTTATTACTCTTCCATCCGGCAGAAAGCTCACTTACATTAAACCCAAAATAGGTGAGAACCAGTTCGGCGGTGAATCTGTAACTTATGAAGGCATCGGTGCCACTAAGAAATGGGAACGCTTAGAAAGCTATGGTCCGAAATTTGTCGAGAACGTTGTACAGGCCATTTCGAGGGACCTTTTGATGAACGCCATAAAAACTCTGTCCCACTGCTTCATCTGCGGCCACGTGCACGATGAAATTATCATCGAATGCTCTGACAAAGTTTCTCTCGAAGTTTTATGTCAGCAGATGGCAAGAACTCCGGATTGGATGCCAGATATCCTGCTGAGAGCTGATGGGTATGTAACTGAATTTTATAAAAAGGATTAAAAAACAGCAGCAACGGTATGTGCGCTTATACCATTGCTGCTGTTTTTACTTATGCATTACCAGCGATACTTGCTGTTATAGATGTCGCGTGCGATCTTCTGAGTTTTCTCGATGAATGCATATCCCTGAGTTTTACCTTTGCCTATATCGAGCTTGTCTAAGATTTCCTTCTTCTGAAACCCCTCGGATAATAGTCTTATGATTTTTCCCATATTCTCATCTTGTGCGGAAAGGTCGGCTACAAGCATGTCAAATACCTGCATTAAAAAAGCTTCATCTTCAAGAGCTGTTGTTCCTGTCGGATCGAACCCATTACCGTCTTCATCGTCGATATCTTCAAGAAACTTATCCAGAGAAAGGTCCTCTGACTTTACTTCCTCTTTATGCTTCAGGTAACGTTCCACCTCGCTATTGAAGAATTTCATATAAACATCCATAAAACCTTTTTTATTTGGTACAAACACCACCGGCACTTTCTTACCATGAGTGAATGTCCAGGTTTCAATATTTTCACTATCAAAACCGAGTGGCTTCAAGGTTTCCTTCATTTCCTTCGTTAATACTACCGGAACAAGTTCTTCATCAGCTTTTGCAGGAATATTGTTAAATGGTGCTCGGTTACTAAAATCTCTGTAATTATTGTCTTTGATTGTCATTCTTTGGCTCCTTCTGGCCCAAAGAACTGCGCAAGACAAAATACAGACTATGTAGTAACAACCCGACCGAATTTCTCAAAATGAGCGCACGAAATTAAGGGTACGGATTATCTAGGTTCCATGTTTCAACATGAGAACCCATATAATCTGTATCCTGCCTTCGAGCGCTACTTCGGGCCGATACATTATTCAGAGACTTTGTGTCTCTGTATTATTAGAATAGCCTATAATTTCAGGACTTTCGCGGTAGTATCAGTTCCGCTTTTTAACGCAAAAAAGCCATATAAGCGCAGTTTTTTCCTACGCCTATACGGCTTTGTCTTTATTTGAGCATAATAAAAACCGGAAGTCTTAGTTCCGGTTTTTACAAAAATTTATGAAACAATTTTTTCATCGACGCCCCATAACGGGTAATTTTTCTTAGCGAGCTTTTGATTCACCAATTTAAGAGACTCATGGAAATGGTGGTGAATAAGATACTTTGCAAATATTCCAGCTTTATCTGTTGAATAACCACCACATGCCTTCTCTACCAGGTCATCACTAAATAATGGATGCAGATGCAGCCCTATGCAGATAGCATATACATATTCTGGACTCACATTCGTCTTCTCTTTCCTTATTTGACGAATATATCTTTCTGTAATTCCGGTTCTACACTCCAATTCTAAATTAGTTATCTTGCTACTTTTCTTCAATCTTTCCATATGCGCATCTAGGGTTAAATGGAATGCTTTGGGTAGCTTTTCATAAATCTCTAAAATGCGATCAATTTCATCGTCTATTTTATCCAGCTCCACCGCCTGCTTAATTACATCTTGATTATCTTCATATTCAATAGTTTTTGATTCACAGAATGCTATCGCATTTACATCATGGCTCAAATAACATTGATTATAAAAATCTCCAGAACTGTTTACTGTTTCAAATTTGCGGGTAAATTTCAAGCAGCACTCATCAACATTTTCAAGTGCATGATTTGTTAATGCGTATTCACCTGGTTCATATTCTTTTGCTGAGCGAACATACAAAGGTTCATTAATACAAACTAAGCAACCTACATAAAGGAATTTGCCGCTATCAATTAGCTGCGCAAATTCCACATTATTTTCGTAGTTCTTTTCATAATTTTCACGATCCAGAATGAATGTTTGATAATCACCAAGAGCTTCCGGATTAAAAGTAAATGGAGGATGATATTCTCCATCAACAAATAATAACGCTCCCTCTGCACACTTATATCCTAACTGCAATGCACGCAACTTAGCTGCATATTTTGAAACTCCAAAACACATCCCCAGCTTATGGAGTGTTCTTTCCATTATCTCACCTGAATGGAAATACGGTGTTTGGCTCTGTTCATTGTAAATCTGAGAAAATAGACTTGTAAAAATCGTTCTAGGCATAAGTATACGTGGCGCAAGAGCATTAGCTTGCCATTCTGCCCACCATAATGCTTTTTGGACACCTTCAAGATGTTCTGGCGACATTTGAGGCTCAACTGCACATGATAGATTAGTCTCATCTTCATTAAGCAATGACAAAATTTCAAAAAACTTCTGATGCTTTTCCCAATGAATAATCTCATGGGCGATTGTATTAAGCGCACTACCAACGTCTCCCATAAAATATGATTCATCGTTGATAAGCATAGTTCCAGCTTTAATCTCCTTATTAACAAGACGTCTCTCTTTTTTTCCTTTCAAACGCTGTATCATATAGGAATCATATTCGTAAACGTCCTCAAATGAAGGGTTAAAGTACATTCTACCAAAAACTTCTTTAGGAAGTGGCGCCTCATAGTATTCAATACCCATTTCTCCAAGAATCTGACCTACTGGTAGCATCCAGCCCTCATGAAAGATTGCACCCGCACAGTAAAACTCATAAAAATCCTCTGCCTCATCTTCTAATTGGTCAGAATAAATATAAGGTACCAAATATTCATCTAACGCGCCCGGTTTTTCAAAGGTATTTGGATTATATTCTTCCACTTCTGTAACACAAAAGTCCTTTAGACCGTTTGCCAAGATGGCATTTGCATAGACAGTAAACCATTTTGCTTTACGATCTGCTACAGTTTTATTTGTGCCAAGGCTCATGGTTACAAGATCCGCTTCACAATGAATGTCCATTCTTATCATTGGTCCCAAATCATCATGGCAAACCATATATTTAACTTTAACGTTTTCTACTTTTTGGTCACATACAGATAACACGTTGAATGAATGAAATCCAATACCATCGTGTTTTAAATTTACAAACTCCTCAATATAGGTTGTTAAGCGGCGTTCGTATTTATCCTGTATGTAACTTTTGAAATCTGTATATGCCAAGGAAATCCTCCTCCTTAATTTATTTTGATTTATCGCTCTGATTTACAAACTTTACAAAGTCTCTTTGCATTGAAACCGGCGGAATAATCAATTCCAAACGCTCCTGTTGAGTAATTGTTACACACGCACGCGTTGTTCCGGTTGTTAACCTTTCTAGCTGTTCCACAAAAAATCCTGTCATAAAGTAAGCTGCCAGATATTCATTATCAATATCTTTTAAACAACGATAATATGTTATCTGCGGTGTTAATAACATGCTTTCATACTGAGACGGTTGTACAATTGCAACTCTGCCAATCGTTCCTTTGTGCGTAAGAAGTACATCGCCTTCTTTAGCCCAGCCCTTTTTCAAGGTAGCCGCCTGTTTCTCAGTAATAAAGTGGCAGTTATTAAAATCCACTCTCTTATCTATTAGATCCTGTGCCATTAAAAACGGAACTCCCTCTGGAACATAATCATCACCCTTTGGATGCTTTTCTCCATGATTACCATCAAGTGGTCTTGCAATATATCCCTGTGTCACTGCATCCTTTACAGTAAGTTTAATCCATCCATTAGAGTTCTCCGTAGGATCCCCAAACATCTCGATAAATTGCGACTGGTTTATCCAATATACTTTTTATGTGATGCCTTTACATTATTCTGATTAACCATAGCGTACTGCAAAGTAGTGTCCACACTCTGGTGGCCAAGCAACTGCTGTACCTGCTCTATTGGCATACCCTTATCAATAGCCATTGTCGCCAGCGTCCTTCTAAACTTGTGCGGATGAACTTTGTTTAGATTTAACTTTCTTCCAAGTTCACGCAGCCTGATTTCCACACCACTTATCTGCAATCTGTTATAAGGCTTTTGAAGAGAAACAAATAGCGCTTCATTGTCATCACATCGTGAATCAAGATACTTTTTCAAATGTATCTTGGTGCGGGCATCAAAATACACCGTGCGCTGCTTATTACCTTTACCAAGAACCACACACTCGCGATTCTGAAAGTCTATGTCAGCCTTATTCAATTTCACCAGTTCGCCGACACGCATTCCGGTAGAGGCAAGCAAGTCGATTATAGCTAAATCCCTTACACAATCAGCACTATCTCTCATGATTTCAAGCGCTTCATCTGTGTAGGTTTCTTTTACAGTTTTGCAGGTTTTCACCTTATGAATCCTTCTTACCGGGCTTTTGACAATATAGTCTTCATCTTCCAACCAGGAAAAGAAGCTTGATAAAATCCTGCGAATATTATCAATTGTGACTTTGCTGGCGCCACTTTTTTGCTGATACTCATCTAAATATAGACGGATATCATCTGTTGTTGTGCATTCTGGCGACTTATTTACCGCAGCTATCACATTTCGTATTGTTGATTCATAATAACGAATCGTTTTATCTGAACATCCCTCAACACGCTTAGCAGCCAGAAATATTTGAATATAATCTGGCTGTTTATCGTCAGCTGAAGCAGACTCCGTATTAGGAATGATTGCATTCAACGTTTTATGTAGCAGTTGCATCTGTGCCTGTGACAGATGCAACTGCATTGCTTTTTCAATCTGATCTATAATTTGTGCTTTCATGTTGGTATTCCTTTCTTACCAACATCCTGCACCACTTAAATAAATTGTCTGCTCATTGGCATTAATAGTACTGTTCGATATAGCTATACGCCTTATCAAAGACTTCCTTGTCCTTGATTTTATATTTAATCCAAACAACACTACGAAGTGCTTTCTTAACTTCATTCTTACCTGTTGTAGTTTTCTGCCATCCATCGAAGCGTACGATTTTAACGATATCGTCGATGTCATTAACAATTCTTTCTACGATTACAGGTGTCTTATCATTTCTAAGGCCATTGAAAAGTTCAGTAAGCGCAGCCTTACCTCTATCGATTTCTTCTTCTGGAACAACTTCTTTCTCAGCTCTTGCAGCTTCTTTAGCAAGTTCTAACAGAAGTTTCAGGAACTCGATACTTGTAATTAAGCCCTGCTCATGACGGTCGCGAAGTTCTTCTAACTTCTCACCAAGTTTCTTAAACTTTGGATCATTTCCATGCTTCTGGATTTTAGCAACCAGATCAATTTCAACTTTCATGGTTGTCTTTTTAATATCCTTTTGCTTCTGGATAAATTCATCGATAAGCTCTGCGTCCAATGTAAGAATATCTACATCTTCGTGCGCTTCTCCAACCTCAATATGCTGGTGAACAAGGTCTAATGTCTTTGCACCAAGTGCAGCCCAAATCAGTGCGCCTCTGTTATCAGTAGGCTTTACAGATTCATAAACCTTACTAAGCCATACATAATCATACTGCGTGAGATCATAGAGACCGAAAACGAGCTCAAAAACCTCGAACAGCAGTGCAAAAATACTGATACTTCTATCTCCGCTACACTCAAGGCAACCGGCACCAAGCTGCAGGAGGTCGGCGGGAAGATATCTGATGTCGGCACAAGCCTCTCGACTCATGTCACGGCTCCTATTGTCGCCATCGGCGCTGCCTCCATTGCAGCCTTTAACGAGGTGGACGCTGGCCTCGACATCGTTGCACAGAAAACCGGCGCTACCGGCGATGAGCTGGAAGATATGTGCCAGATCGTAAAAGACCTCGCCACAGAGATACCGACGGACTTCGAAACTGCCGGTGCTGCTGTCGGCGAGGTCAACACCCGTTTCGGTCTGACCGGACAGGCGCTGGATGACCTCTCGGCAAAATTCATCAAGTTTGCCCAGCTCAATGATACCGATGTTTCGACATCAATCGACAATGTATCCTCCGTCATGAATGCCTTCGGTATGGACGCTTCTGAGGCGGATAATCTTCTGGACGCCTTAAACGCTACAGGTCAGGCCACCGGCATTGATATGGACACGCTGGCAAATGCCCTCTCCTCCAATGCCGCGCAGCTGAAGGAAATGGGACTCACTGCACAGCAAGCCGCTGGCTTTATGGGCATGGTGGAAATGTCCGGTCTTGATACCTCTGCTGCTATGATGGGCTTAAAGACAGCCATGAAGAATGCAACGGCAGACGGCAAAACGCTGGATCAGGCACTTGCGGAATTCTCTACTACCATGCAGGGAAGCGGAAGCGATGCAGAAAAGCTGCAGGCGGCCTATGACCTTTTCGGCAGTAAGGCCGGTGCCTCCATCTACAATGCCGTGCAAACAGGAAAACTCAACCTGTCGGATTTCTCCGGCTTCCTCGGAGATTTTGAAGGCAGTGTCGAGAACACCTTCAATGAGACACTCGACCCGATTGACCAGTTCCAGATGACGATGAACTCTCTGAAGGAAACTGGTGCAGAGGTCGGCAACTCCCTGATGTCAGTTCTCGCTCCTGTCCTTAAAGAGCTCTCTGACAAGCTGAAATCCCTCGCCGAATGGTGGAACAACCTCGGAGAGCCTATGCAGCAGATGATCGTAAAAATTGCGCTCGTGGCTGCTGCAATCGGGCCGGTACTTGTAATAGTCGGCAAGGTGATCTCCGCTGTCGGTACGATTATGACCATTATTCCGACAGTCACCTCCGCTATGGCGGGAGTAAAGACGGCGATGGCAGGCCTGAATGCTGTCATGGCGGCAAATCCGATAGGCCTGATCATTACAGCCATTGGCCTTCTGGTGGCAGCCTTCATCTACCTGTGGAACAACTGCGAGGGCTTCAGAGAATTCTGGATCAACCTCTGGGAAAAGGTCAAGGAAATCGCCATTACAGTATGGACGGCGATCAAGGACTTCTTCGTCAGTATCTGGGAGGCAATAAAGAACACCTTCACCACCGTGGTAAATGCAATCAGCAGTTTTCTTACCACAGCATGGAACACGATAAAGAGCACGGTCGAAACCGTGATGAATGCCATAAAGACTGTTATCTCTACGATCTGGAATGGCATCAAGAGCTTTTTTGAAACCATATTCAATGTAATCAAAACTGTGGTGACCACCTATTTCAATATCTACAAGACGATCATCGAAACCGTCCTGAATGTGATAAAGACCGTGGTTACTACTGTTTGGAATGCGATAAAAACAGCTGTTGAAACTGTCGTGAATGCCATAAAAACGGTCATCACCACTGCATGGAATGCCATAAAGACTACGACCTCTACGATTTTCAATGCCGTAAAGAGCGTGGTCACCTCCGTTTGGAATGGCATAAAGAGCGCGGTCATGAATGTAGTGAATACCATGAAGTCCGGCATCAGCAATGGCTTCAATGCGATCAAGAGCACGGTGTCCAATATCATAAACGGGATCAAAAATACGATCTCCAATGTGTTCAATACGATCTGGAGCACGGTATCCGGCATCGTAAACAAGCTAAAGAGCGTGTTCAACTTCAGCTGGAGCCTGCCGAAGATCAAGCTGCCGCACTTCTCCATCACAGGCAGCTTTTCGCTGAACCCGCCATCCATACCGCACTTTTCTGTGGACTGGTATAAGAAGGCGATGTCCGGCGGCATGATCTTAAAGGATGCGACCATCTTCGGCCAGAGCGGCGGCACACTTCTTGGCGGCGGTGAAGCTGGTGATGAAGCTGTGGTCGGTGTGAGCTCGCTGCGCTCCATGATTCAGGATGCAGTAGGCAGCGCTACCCTCAGCGTTTCAGGCGACCAGCCTCTCATCAATATCGAGGAAATGAGTGTCAGAAGCGACGACGATATTCGGAAGATTTCTCAGCAGCTCAACACACTGCTGACTGCAGGACGCAGGGCGAAAGGACTGGTGTAACATGGGATTTTCATTTAACGGAACAACCTCCCAGTCTATGGGACTTGCGACAAGAATTACAAACGAATACCGTATGCCGGATCTTAGGAACAACACGATCACCATGCCCGGACGGCACGGTGTATTTGATTTCGGAGAAACGGTATCTGAGCGAAAGATACTGATTTCCTGCTTCATTCCTCCGGGAAAGACAGACGAGCAGTTTCTTTCAAAAAAGGACGATATTATCGAATGGCTGAATCCGGACAACGGCCTCTGCCAGCTCATTCTGGACAAGGAACCGGGACGAGTGTATGAAGCAAGGCTTACGTCCGGATTCTCCTTTGATCGGGCAGTACGTAATTCCTGCACCTTTGATCTGGAATTTTTCTGCCCAGACCCTTATGGCTATGCCATATCAGACGAGACCTTTGATTTTGCGGAAACCGGAACCTTTACCGCGTCTCGCGCTCTTGGGAATATCGAGTCCTACCCGGTCTACTCCTTAACGGGTGTAATTCCTTCCGGGACGGACTCGTATATCTCCATAACCACAAACGGCAGCGAGCTTCAGATCATTGGACGGCTTGCCGCCGGAGAAACATTGATTATTGACTCCGATCTGATGACGGCAAAAGTAGTTGATTCTAATGGAGAAACCCTCCGAAACGGTCTCCCGCTTTTGTCGGAGCTGAATTTCCCGGTCTTAAATACGGGAGATAATACCATCGTGATTGCTGTGGTCGGTACGAGTACAACATTTACGGAACTGAACATTCAAGCCAGAAGCCGCTGGAGGTGATATTGCATGGCTCTTAAAAATATATTGAATACCCAAGATGCCTTCACCGGCGAGTTCCCGGCTGCATGGGCTCCAGACGGTCTCTGGCGCTTTAACGAGTCCGAACCGGATGCAGATGATTATCTGGCGGATTCCTCCGGGAAGGATCGCAAGGCATATATTCATAACTGGAGCGGAACAACCGCAGATATGAAAACGGGCAATTTCGGTCGCTATTTTCAGATGAACATCAATAATCCTTCATCTGAGAAAACCTACCTGAAGGTAGAAAACGACGGCAGCATCTTCTCAAGCCTCGGTGAAACCATCGTGGTCGGCGGCTGGATGAAGCCTACGACATATTCAGTCGGCAACACCTATACTCCGATCCTAAATACCCGCTACGGTTCCGGGCAGCCGATTTTCTATCTGTCGCTGATCAGAGGAAAACCGAGGATTATGCTGTATAACTCCTCCGGTTCTCTGATCCTCGATACGTCTGTAACGCCATCATTCTCTTTGCTAAACGGCTACTGGTATTTTATCGCATGCGTGATTAAGCCAAATGCCAAGACAGCGCAGTACATCGTTGGCGATAAAAGCTCCGGCACGGTTTGGCAGTCAAGTGTGCTGACCTTTACTGGAGAGCTGAACCGTAGCTGTGTGGCTGACCTCATCTGGGGAATGCACGCGGACTCCTACTGGTATGCAGGAGGCTTTGATGATTGGTTCCTCGACTGCGATTCTGATCTAACCGCCGATGACCTTGCAGAATATTTTCTGGAATCGCTCTCCGCAAACGGTGCAGATCTGACCGGTGATGTGGACGCTCTGACGACACCGGATGTCGTTACGCTTCGAGCTACAGACTCTGTCTATCCGTCAAGCGGACAGCTCATTACTGCAGCAAGGGACTGTGGCGTGACTGGCAACGGCAGAGTTTCTGTAAAAGCTGATTACTCTCCGGGAGAGACCTCTATCTCGCTTGTGGAAACAGCCACCTCAGATGACCTCTCCACTTGGACAGAGTGGCAGGCTGTCGGTGCAAACGGCGAGCTGGAATCTCCTACAAGGAAATACATCAAATACCGCGTCACGCTTTCTACCACAAATACAGCAAGGACGCCTACGCTGACATCTATCAGTCTGTACGATAATCCAAAGCCGCTCTATACCAAACTTGGCTATGCAAGACCGGTCATTCTGGACTCAGACGGGAATGTGGAAGCTGTGTTAGATAACGCCTATGACATCATTGTGACCAGTGAGATCAACGGTGTGGATGAGCTGGAATTTAAGCTGCCGTTTCAGGATAGCAAACGCGCCTATATCGATAACGAAAAGACCGTGCGTATTGTCAGCGATACCTATCGCATCCGCACGATTACGGACGACAAGGAAGAAAGCGGCAAGGCCATCACCACGGTCTATGCAGAAGCGGCGTTCTATGATCTTGCCTATTCCGTGAAAAAGGATGAGATTACCTTTAACGCAGACACGGCTGATGTGCCGATAGCTTATGCTCTTCAGGGAACTGACTGGGATGTGGGCACGGTTAATGTCTCCACAAAGCGTACTTGGACTTGTTCTGAGAAAAACGCGCTGGCGATCCTGCGGGCAGTACAGAACATTCACGGCGGCGACCTGATTTTTGATAACGCAAACAGGATCGTGAAGCTCCTGACCTTCTCCGGTGAGGATTCCGGCGTGCTGTTCTGCTACAAGAAAAATATGAAGTCCATTCAGCGTGTCGTTGATACAACCAGCCTGATTACAAGGCTTTACGCCTACGGCAAGGACGGCATGACCTTTGCCTCGATCAATGGCGGCAACGAGTATGTGCAGGACACAACCTATACTTCCGAAATACGAATTGCTACGCTGGATTGCTCGAACTTCACCAATCCGTATCAGATGCTGGAATATGCCAACATGCGTCTGGCGGACTATGCATCTCCTCGTATCTCCTATGTACTAAAGGCGATGGATCTGTCAGTATTGACCGGCTATGAACATGAAACATGGGCGCTGGGCGATACGGTCATGGTGAAGGATGACGACCTGAACCTGTCTGTAAAGACCAGAATCGTCCGTAGGGAATACAACCTGCAGGAGCCTTGGAATACGGTGCTGGAGCTTTCCACTACCCTCCGGGAGCTGGGCGATTCCTCCTCACGCTGGGATAGCGCAGCCGATACGCTGGAGTCTACCGATCTGATAGACAGTCAGGAAATGAAGGATCTGGTGCCGTTTAATCACCTGCGTAATTCCAGAGCAGATTCCGGCCTTACCTACTGGCAAAACTCCGGATTTGCTGTGGATGCAGATAATGGCGTATCCGGCACGGCTTCCTTCAAATGCGAAGGTGCGCTGAATACCACAAAAAGTCTTTCACAGACCATCACGTCCGCCAACCGGCAGTGCTATACCTTTTCGGCGCAGATTGCCTCCGAGAATCTCTCAAAAGGTACGAATGGACAGGTGGGCATTGAGGTGACCTTTGAATACGAGGACGGAACAACGGAAACACGATTTGTAGACCTGATCTGAAGGAGGGATTTCTATGGCTTCATTTACACACGTGGCACAGGATATCTCTCCTCAGTATGGCCGCGTTACAAAGATCACCATCCGGGTATGCGTGACTGACTGCACCGGTACAGTCTATATCACAGATATGCTCCTGCAGGGCGGCTCTATCGCTACCGGCTGGGTAGGTCATGTATCAGAAATTCAATGGACGGAGGATGGATAAATGCCGGAGTTTACACGCTTTACAGAGACAATTACAAAAAAACAGGATAAGCGCGTCGTAAACATTACGGTAAAGCCCACCATCACAGATTGCACCGGTTCGGTCTGGTTTACCGACCTGATGCTGCAGGAAGGCGATAAAGTCACAGGCTTTGTCATTAACACCGAAACGCTTCTGGAAAAATACGATGGCGATGATGCGAAAGCAGGCAAGAGATTTTATAACGGCATCGTCCGCTCCGCTGCAACCTGTGTCATCTTCAATCTCGGCTCCACTGCTGCCGGTCTTGACTACAAGGTCTTTCCGATTCAAGCGATGGCTGCGGGGAATATATCGCTTGCGCTGGGTGAAGGTGCTCATAAGGCTACTTTTAAAGCAACGGCTGCTGCCGGTGATGAATTTGACCTTTTTGCCTCTACAAGGGAGTGCCTGAAGAACGGCTCTGCAACATCCAAGGACGGCTTTTTCCAATACTCTGCTGCCGGTGACAGCAAGCACCCGATTACTGTGGCAGATAAAAAGTCTGCACGCATCTATGTTGAGTTTCAGGAAATGCAGGACGGAGGTGATGCCCTATGAGCTATGATTATTTGAAAGGCCGCAAATGCATGGTCTGGACATTCATGGGCAATTCCAGAATGTATCAGGCACTTGCCGCATATGGAGACCGCCTCTCGCAGGTAGGTCTCTTTTCTTTTAAGGTATCGCGCACCGGTGTCATCACAGAAAGCGGCGTGGCCATCTCCAATATGCTGACCTACATCAACAGATGGCCGCATATCAAATGGCTGCTGACGATATCCAACGATGGCACGAACAGTATCTTTGCTGCTCTCCGGGATAACACCGACGGTGCTCAGGATACCTTCCTTTCGGAGATCGTCCGCATTATGGAAAAATACCCGTGGTGCGACGGCATCGACATCGACCTTGAGAAGGGCGACGGGTATTCCACGCACGCTGCCTCCACGGCAATGTTTCGGAATATATATAACACAGTAAAAGGATATGACAGCAGCAAGCTCATGAACATCTGTCTGCCGGGCATGAATTCCATCAACGGCTCGGTCGGCGGCGAGAACTGGTGCGTTTACGGCGACCTCAACGCTTACTGCGATACGGCGGCCATCATGAGCTATGGCATGGCGTGGGCAGGCTCTGCTCCCGGAGCCGTCTCTCCAAGAGACTGGCTTGAGGGCATTTACGACTATGCGGTCACAGTCATGAACCCAGAGAAAATATTCTTCGGCCTTCCTGCATACGGCTGGAACTGGCAGATTTATGACCTTCCTGCAAACCTTGGTAAAACCTATCGCGGCACATCAAATACCTATTACGCGGCAAAGAACTGGATGACCGGTCAGTATAACTTTACAGACGATGCTCCTCCACAGCCCTTCATCCCGATCCTCGCATATTGGGATGACTACGATATGGTGCCTTGGGCGCTTCCGCAGGTCTACGACTTCATGGAAGGCAGAGACGCCACAAGCTATGAGTATCCTCTGATGAACGGAACCTATAACAGGCGGCATTACCTGACGGCTTACAGCAAAGAACAACACACAGAGTTCGGCACCATCTATGTGGATGCGGATGGAACGACAAGCTCCTACTCCGGCATCGTATCCTTTGAAAACGGTGTGGCCACTCTCGGTGACGCTGGCTCTGCCACATATACCTTTTCCGTATCAAGCGCCGGAACTTACGACATCGCCATCCGCCTTTGCTATCCCTTCTGGGATAAAAACGGTATCTATGTTTCGATTGACGGCAACACGACGCATTTTACGGAAAGCAGGCTCTGGTGGCCATATTGGAGAAGCACATTCTGGACGACGCTCGCCAGCAACATTTCACTATCTGCCGGAACGCACACCATCGTAATATCCGTAGATGTAAAAGGCGTACAGTTTTACGGCTACCGTGTTTGCAGCAGCTTTTCGGAGGCTCCCTCTGCGGGCACTGCGACCTTTACGCTCTCTCCACGCCACTTTATCGACGTGGACGGCAACGAGTGTCAGCCGGACAGAGCTTTCAAGCTCACCTGCGAAATGCTTAGGCGAAAGCCGGACTCTGCCCTTATCTGGTATGAGGATTTCCGGGACTACGGTGTGCTGCAAACAAACTACTGGACGACGCTATCAGGCTCTTGGACGGTATGGCGCGAGGATGAATATTCCGAAAGCCGCGTCTACTCCCAGCTTGACGGCTCCGGAAAGCTCGCATGGCGATACGATGTTTTTTCCGATATTCACCTGCGGGCAAGGCTGGCCTTTCCTGCAACAGGAAGTGGCAAGGCTGGAGTATTCTGCGGTGATCTGTTCTGCTGCCTGAATTATGATTCTCAGGCTGTGGAGCTTTATAACGGCAGCACGCTCCTTGGCAGCTACAGCCAGACCATAGAGCGAACGGCAAATGCCGACCTTCGTACCAATCCATCCATGTACACGGTCGAAATACGTATCCGTGGAAACAAGGTGCGTGTCTATTCCGGTTCTTCCTATACGCTTCACTTCACTGCTACGGTCAGCGGCTTTTCCGGAGGCTATGCCGGATACCGGTCAGATAACCGGACTGTCTGCGAGCTGCTCCGTCTTGGCGATGCGTGGACTTACGAGCCCTATGAACGCTTTGATGTTACCTTCCCGGACGGCACAGTTACGCAGTATGGCCGGATCAGCCGGTCGAATGCCACATGGGATACGGAATTTCAGGTGTTTACTCTGACCTCGGATATTGAGGAGGATGCGACACGCAGCGAGAGCATTTCGCTGGATTATGAATTCTACCACTCCCATGAGCTTGCTCTGACCTGTGGGAACGATTATACGGTGACCATCACGCCAAAGGATATCAACATCTGGATAGCAAGGCTCTTTCTCGGAGACGCAGACGGCTTTTCCATCCTCTACTATCAGGATGTGGATTCGCTCGTTTACTGGGCAAACGAAGCAGCCTACCGCTGGGGAGTGAGAGGCTTTGCCATGTGGTCGCTGGGACAGGAGGATATGCGGCTCTGGGAAGCACTGCCGAAACAGATATAACTTCATACACGGATACAGTTTACGAGGCTGTCTGCAAAATGCAGGCGGCTTTTATTTTGCACAAAGGAGGGATTTTCTCATGAAAGAATTCTGGAACACGATCCAACTGGTATTTGCCGCTGTCGGAGGCTGGCTTGGCTATTTCCTTGGCGGCTGTGACGGGCTCTTGATTGCACTTGTGATCTTTGTGACCTGCGATTACCTTACCGGCATCATGTGTGCCATCACAGACAAAAAGCTCTCAAGTGAGGTCGGCTTTAAGGGAATCTGCCGCAAGGTGCTGATCTTCCTGTTGGTAGGCATCGGAAACGTCATTGATGTTCAGGTACTCGGCCATCCGGGAGTGCTCCGCACGGCGATCATCTTCTTTTACCTGTCTAATGAAGGACTGTCACTGACGGAGAACGCAGCACATCTCGGCCTGCCGGTACCGGAGAAATTAAAGGAGGTCTTGGAGCAGCTCCACGACCGTCACGATGAGGAGGAAAGATAACATGACGAGAAAAGGAATCGACGTCAGTCATTGGCAGGGAACCATTGACTGGAATAAGGTCAAAAAGGCCGGTATCGAGTTTGCCATCATCAAGGCTGGCGGCTCCGATGCCGGTTTTTATACGGACAGCAAATGGGAAGCAAATTACAAAGGTGCGAAGGCTGCCGGTATCCCCATCGGCGCTTATTACTTTGTCGGAAAAGACTGCGTGACTGCTGCCGCCGGAAAAGCAGATGCCGAGCGCTTCCTGCATATCCTGAAGGGCAAGCAGCTGGAATATCCGGTCTATATGGATAACGAGGCACAGCCCGCTTCTGCCAAGGCCGGAATCACTGAGGCCACCATTGCTTTCTGTAAGACGATGGAGGATGCCGGATACTTCGTCGGGATCTATGGCTCCGCTGTTTCCGGCTTCAAAGAACGTATGGATGACACGAAGCTCACGCCTACGCCCACTGGGTAGCACAGTATGCCAGCAAATGCTCCTATAAAGGCGACTACGGCATCTGGCAGTATTCTTCCAAGGGCTCTGTTGACGGCATCAGTGGTAATGTGGATATGGACTACGCCTATGTGGATTATCCTGCCATTATCCAGAACGGCGGCTTCAACGGCTTTACAAAGTCTGCGTCCGATGACAGCAAGCCTGCCACTCCTGCTCCGGTCACTCCGGCAAAGACCGTAGATGAGCTGGCGCAAGAGGTGCTGGACGGCAAATGGGGAAACGGAACCGACCGCAAAGAACGCCTCACCGCTGCCGGGTATGATTATTCTGCCGTGCAGGCAAAGGTCAATGCTCTGGTGAAAAAGCAGGAATCTACTCCTGTCTACTACACCGTAAAAAGCGGTGATACCCTCTCCGGAATTGCTAAGAAATATAGCACCACGGTTTCGGCGATCCAGAAGCTCAACCCGACGCTCATCAAAAACGTCAACCTTATTCTGACCGGCTGGAAGATCAGAGTGAAATAACTGAATATCCAATCTGCTATGCCTGCGAGTGTTCTTCGGAATGCCCGCAGGCTTTTTTTATTTTCCTCCGCTCAAAAAGGCAGTTCATCTCCAGTGGAAACTGGAGGTGGATATGTTATGACAGACGAAATCACAAATGTTCAATCTGGATATTTCACGCAGGAGCGGATTCAGGGCGATCTGGACTACCGCAGAGCACAGACAATCGCAAAGAAGATGCTCGATGACGGCCTCATTTCTGTGGCTGAATTCAACAAATTAACCGCCATCAATCGGGAAACTTTCTCTCCCTTGTTCGCGGAAATAATGCCGAAAATCCCTTGATATGTAGTCGCTTTAGAGTGATGTATAGACGTACGGAAAGGAGGTACTTCCCTTGAAAAAAGTTACGAAAATCGCGGAAACAGCGAACTCGAAAGTTAAACTCAAGAAGATCAGGGTAGCCGCCTACTGCCGCGTCTCTACGGATTCCGATGCCCAGCTTGAAAGCCTTGAGGCACAGAAAACCCACTACGAAAATTACATCACATCCCGTGATGACTGGGAGTTCGCTGGACTCTATTTCGACGAAGGCATCACTGGCACCAAGAAGGACAAGCGCCCGGAGCTCCTACGACTCATTGACGACTGCAAGGCCGGTAAAGTGGACTTTGTTATCACAAAATCCATCAGCCGCTTCAGCCGGAACACAACGGACTGCTTAGAACTGGTAAGAAAACTGCTCGCCCTGCACATTCCGATTTATTTCGAGAAGGAAAATATCAACACCGGCTCAATGGAGAGCGAGCTGTTTCTGGCAATTCTCTCCAGCATGGCCGAAGGCGAGTCTGTTTCCATATCAGAAAACAGCAAGTGGTCAATCCAGAAACGCTTTGAGAGCGGCACCTATAAAGTCAGCTACCCACCCTACGGCTACGATTGGAATGGCGAGCAGATGATCATCAATCCGGAGCAGGCGGCTGTGGTAAAGGAAATCTTCGCAGCACTGCTCTCCGGCAAAGGTACCCACGCCATCGCGGACGACCTGAACCGGCGAGGCATTCCTACCAAGCGAAACGGACGCTGGACGGCTACAACCATTCGCGGGATGCTTTCCAATGAGAAGTACGTCGGCGATTGCCTTTTCCAGAAAACATACTCGGATTCACGCTTTGTCCGGCACAACAACCACGGCGAGCAGACACAGTACATGGTCAAGGATCATCACGAGGCAATCATCAGCCGGGAGGACTTTGAAGCCGCTCACGCTTTTATTCACCAGCGGGCAACAGAAAAAGGCGTCGTCAAAGGAAGCGACAAATACCAGAATCGCTATACCTTCTCCGGGAAGATCATCTGCGGCGAGTGCGGCGATACCTTTAAGCGCCGGATACACAGTTGCACCGGATACAAGTACGCTGCGTGGTGCTGCAATACCCATATCAAGAATAAGGATAAATGCCACATGCTTTTTGTAAAAGACGATGATCTGAAGCAGGCTTTCATCACCATGATGAACAAGCTGGTCTACGCGCACAGGATCATCCTAAAGCCATATGTGGACGCATTAAAAAACACATCGTCTGATGACACGCTTCGGCGCATTCAAGAAATACAAACCCTGTTGGCGCAAAACACAGAAAAGCGCGAAACGCTGACAAAACTCATGACACAGGGCATCATCGACCCGATCCTTTTCAACAAAGAAACGAACGAGCTGCTTTCGCAGGCGGACAGTTTCCGGGATGAGATTAATGCCTTAAAAAACGCTGTTTCCGGAGATGTAACAAAGGTCACCGCAGCTACAGCGCTTCTGCACTTTACAGAAAAAGGCGGAATACTTCAGGAATTCGATGATGACCTTTTTAAAGAATATGTGAACCGCATCATTGTACGCTCCAGAAATGAAGTGTGCTTTGAATTGAAATGCGGTCTGACACTTCGGGAAAGGATGTGAATGCATGGGACATACTCCCTACGGCTACAGCATTGAAAACGGCTGTGCCACGATTAAAGAGGATGAAGCCAATAAGATACGAAAGCTCTATGAGAATTACATCTCCGGGATGGCACTGGCCAAGGCCGCTGCCGCTGCTGGCATTGAAACCTACCACGGCACGGCAAAGCGTCTGATGGAAAACAGACACTACCTCGGAGACGATTTTTACCCGGCCATCATCGATCAGGAAACCTACGATAAAGCTGCTGCCATCCGTCTGGAACGCGCCGGGAAACTTGGCAGGCTGAACAGGAAAAAGAATGTAAAACACGCATTGCCTCCTACCGGCTTTCGCATGGCAGCGGCAGAGCAACATTATGAAGATCCGAGGCTGCAGGCAGAATACCTCTACAGCCTCATTGAAAGCGAGGTAAGCTAATGGGAAATGTTATGGTGATTCCGGCCAGACGACAAGTCGGAAATACAGTAAAACAATCAGATCAGAAAAAGCTCCGTGTTGCAGCCTACTGCCGCGTCAGCACGGATTCCGAAGAACAGGAAACAAGCTACGAGGCTCAGGTCACACACTACACCGAGTACATTCAAAAGAATCCGGAATGGGAGCTGGCTGGCATATTTGCGGACGACGGCATCTCCGGCACTAACACAAAAAAGCGTGACGAATTCAACCGAATGATCGATGAGTGCATGGCCGGTAACATCGACATGGTCATCACCAAGTCCATCAGCCGATTTGCCCGCAACACTCTCGACTGCCTCCAATACATCCGGCAGCTGAAGGATAAGAACATACCAGTTTATTTCGAGAAGGAAGCCATCAACACACTGGACGCTAAGGGCGAGGTGCTGATCACAATCATGGCGAGCCTTGCCCAGCAGGAAAGCCAGTCAATGAGCCAAAACATAAAACTGGGACTGCAATACCGCTACCAGCAAGGGAAGGTGCAGGTCAATCACAATCGTTTCCTCGGATACACCAAGGATGACAACGGACACCTGATTATCGACCCGGAGCAGGCAGAAATCGTAAAGCGCATCTACCGGGAATACCTCGAAGGCTCCAGCATGGATAAGATCGCCGACGGGCTTATGGCTGACGGTATCCTCACCGGCGCTGGCAAAACAAAATGGCACACCAGCACCATCAACAAGATTCTCCGAAATGAAAAGTACATGGGAGACGCCCTGCTTCAAAAGACTTACACCACAGACTTCCTGACGAAAAAGCGAATCAAGAACAACGGCACCGTTCCTCAATACTACGTCGAGGGCGACCATGAAGCGATCATTCCGAAGGAGCTCTTCATGCAGGTGCAGGCGGAGCTTGTCCGTCGCCGGGTAGTCCACGTCAGCCCGACAGGCAAGAAGCGCAGTTTCTCCTGCAATCACTGTTTTGCACAGATGGTTTTCTGCGGAGACTGCGGCGAGCTTTACCGGCGCGTTCACTGGAACAACCACGGCTGCAAGTCCATCGTCTGGCGCTGCATCAGTCGCTTGGAGCCCACCTCCGCTGAAAAGAACTGCACCAACAGGACGGTAAACGAGCTCCTGCTGCAGGAGGTCACGATCAAGGCCTTCAATCAGATTCTCACCGAGAGAGACGTCTTCCTGAAAACCTTACAGCAGAACATCGCAAAAGCCGTGGTCAACGCTGACACCCTCTCGCCGGATGGCATTCAGAGTAGGCTCTTGGAACTGCAAAAGGAGCTCATCAAGAAGGCGAACAACAAGCAGGACTACGATGCCATCGCTGATGAGATTTTCCGGCTCCGCGATCAGAAGGAACAGTCCGAAGTCGATAGTCATCACCGGGAAGAAGCCATGAACAGGATCAAGGAACTTCAGGACTTCATCTCCGGGCAGGAAACCGACATCACAGGATTTGATGAGACTCTGGTTAAAAAGCTCATCGAGAAGATCACCGTCTTCGCCGACCACTTCACCGTGGAATTCAAGTCCGGGATCAAAATAGACATCGAAGCATAAAACAAGGCTCCCTTACTACCGGTGATGGCAGTGTGGGAGCCTGAAGTGAACCCCAAAGATTAGACAAAATTAAAAATTAACTTACTTGTGAATGAGTTCGGTATTGTACCGGACTCATTCCTTTAAGTTTTATAGAAATTCGTTTGTGGTTGTAATAATCAATATATC
>Ga0209064_1002403_pt1 | contig 21016 bp, 8 predicted proteins | sample Inofromicrocosms_FD_187498 | JGI IMG/M metagenome (GOLD analysis project Ga0209064, IMG submission 187498) | Mouse cecum microbial communities from Vienna, Austria - Inoculum for glucosamine and mucus D2O microcosms (SPAdes) (version 2) | ecosystem: Host-associated > Mammals > Digestive system >... | reverse complement strand
TTATAAATGTTATCCACAAACATTTTTTAAAACTGTGGATAATATTTGTTAAAAAACGGCAAACTGGTTTACATATTATTGTTATGTAAACTCACTGCAAAAGTTTACATTTTAAGACAAAAAATTTAATATAAATGTAAAATAGCTGATATAGCTGCTTTTTCCGTAATCGTAGATTCTTATTATTAATTATAATTTATATATTAGTACATTGACATATATATATATGCTTTTAAAATAGAACTTAGATAACTATAAGTCTAAAACTTTGTGGAGGTAAATTATGCAAATGAAAAAAGATTTTACTAGAAGATTTGTCGCTTGCTTAATTGTTTTTATGCTTACTTTTACTAATTTTGCGACTCTTGGTTCAGCTCTAGTATATGCTGCTGATAGCGAAAATGCTGATGCAGTTAACTTTGCTGCTCAATTTGTTATGATTGAGAATAGTGAAGAAAGTACTGAAGAGCCTGAACAAACTGAACCTACTCAACCAGTTGAGCAGGAACCAGTGGTCGAACAGGAACCAGTAGAACCTGTAGTAGAGGGACAACCAGAAGAACAACCAGAGCAGCAAGATGAAAATGAAGGAGAGGAAAATCAAGAGACTCAAATTGGTTCAATATCTCTTAGTTTTAAAGAATATGAGGAAAGTCAAAATTCAGAAAATCAAGCAGAATCTGATGAAGAAAATTCTTCTGAAGAGGATCAGGTTAATGAAGATAATTCTGAAGCAGAAGAACCAGAAGAAAATGAGCCTGAGACTTCAGAGAATCCTGAAGAGGTTGAACCTGAAACTTCAGAAGAGCCTACTGTAGTTGAACCTGAAGAACCTGTTGTAGAGGAACAACCAGGGGAACCTGAAAAACAAGTGCTTCGTAATGGTTTGGCTATTGAAATCACTGTTGGAGTTAAAGATTCTGGATATTTGAAAAATGCTAGAGTTGATATTAAGGATTTAGCTAATCAAATGTTTACTCTTGAAGAAAATATTTCGCTTGGCGAATATATTCAATCAATTGAGGATAATAAAATTAAGCTTAAACAGATAAATAATGGTACAGAAGTTAAAGTGTATATCCCAATCAAAATTAAAGATGAAGAATATGTTAATATCAAGAAACTTCAAGAAGGTGTTGAATTAGTTTTAACTACTACTTATGTTGATAAAGAAGGTGCCGAGGAAATTTTAACTAAAACTGTTAAACCTGTTTTAGAAATCCAAAATAATTTGAACTTAGTTGTTGGAAGTGAAATCGAAAAGTTTATTCCATATACAAAAGATGGTGTAAATGAAGCTTTAGTTCAAATTAGAGTAACTATTGGAACTGATTCAAAAAATGATTTACCAGTTAAAGATACTTCTACTATGGTAACAATTCCTGAAATAGAAGGTGCTGAAATTAAAGATGTAACCGTAGATGCTATTAGTACAGGTTTTACAAATGGATTAACTAATGGTGAAGCTATATTTACAACACAAAACTGGAATTATCAAGATGCAGTTGTTAACATACGTGTAGATAATGTGGAAAGAGATAGTTTATATAAGAGAAATAGTGGAAATGATGAATACATAATTTCTTATAAATATTCTAATCTTGGTGATACATCAAACATGATGGTTAATTCAACTGTAGAAGTAATCTCAAATGTATTCACAAGTGCAGGTACTAATGAAATCTCAAATCAAATTAATAAAGAATATAATTTATCAGAAGCAAATCAAAATATAATTACTTATGATTTAACAAGAAAAACTGGAAGTATAAGTAAAGGATATTTATATGGTAATGCTAATTCAGAAAATCCAGAGTATGAATTAGAATATGATAATACTGTTGATATAAATATTTCTAGAGTTGAACTTGTTAATACTATAGAAGTAAGAGAAACTGATGAATATTTTATAGACATGAATGGAAATAGATATACTGCCGAAGGAAATACATATTATAAATCAGTTAAAGTAAATAGAGAAAAACTACTTTCAATAATAGGAGAAAACGGAAATTTAGAACTATTATTAGAAGATGGAACTTCTTTAATAACTGTAGATAAATCTACAGAGTCAGAGAGCGATGGAAATATCACAATTAGTTTTGGGGAGAACAAAATTGGAAAGATATTAATAAGAATAAATAATCCAGAGGCAGAAGGAATATTAGATATTGTTACTATAAAGGCAATACAAAAATCAACATATGAGAAAATGGATATTATGCAATTCGAGGGAATGCAATCAGATTATATAGCAGCAGCTGAGTTGATAGAAGGAATAGTAACAGAGATGGGTACTAAATCTGTATATACAGAATTATTAAGTACAATTACTAATCCAAGTATAGTTTTAAGTAGAAAAGATTTAAGTACATTAGTTGAAAATAAAGATATAGAGATAGAATTATCTTTAAATAATGGTTTAGATATAAGTGATATGTACAAAAATCCAGTATTTGAGCTTACATTTCCAAAAGAAGTAACAGCTATAAATATCCAAGATATTAACTTACTATATGGTAATGATGAATTAACAATAGGAAATATTGAAACATTTGAAAATGAAAATGGAAATGTAGTATTAAGAATAATCTTAAATGGAACACAAACAAAATATGCATTAGGAGAATCAGACAAAGGTACAACAGTTATATTAAAATCAGATATTACGGTAGACATGTATACAGCATCAAGAAAATCTGAAATAGAAATGAATTATTATAATGAAGATGCTACAAACTATGGTATTGGTTCAGATTGGAAAATGCTTACAGATCCAAGTCCATATATCTTATTAGGAAGACATGGTGAAGATAGAGCAGAGTTAAACATAGTAGCACCTGAAGGACTAGTAAATGCACAAATGATAACAGGCTATAAAGACAATGGATCAATAATATCAGTAAACCAAGGAAGAAAAGAAGATACAGTAGGAACATTCAAAGAAGCAAGACAAGCAGAAATGAAAATGATAGTAATCAACAACACAGATGAAGACATGAAAAATGTAAGCATATTAGGAAGAACAATATTTAATGGAAATAAGGCAATAACAGAAGATGTGGCTTTAGGTACAAATATTACAGCTCCAATGACAACTAGAATTGCAACTGAAAATGCTGAGGTTCCAGTAAGAATTTATTATTCAGAAAAAGAAGATGCTACTAGAGATTTAGATGATAGAGAAAATGGTTGGACAGAAGATGTAACTGATATTGGAATAATCAAATCATATTTAATTGTTTTGGATGAAGATTTAAAAGTAGGAAGCATGATGACTTATAAATATGGTTTCAATATTCCTGAAAAATTAGTAAACAATATTGATTTAGCTGGTACATTTGCTACATATTATGAAGATCAAGAATCATCTAAAGTAAGAGAAGCAGATAGAGTTGTTTTAACAACAGGTGATGCACCAGTTCTTACTACAGAGATTGTTTCTGATTGCGAAGATGCCACAGCAGTACCAGGACAACGTATTAAGTATACTGTTAAAGTAAAAAATGAAGGAAGATCAGTTTCTAAAGATACAGTTGTTAACAGCTTAATTCCAGAAGGAACATCATATGTTAATGAAAATGGGGAAGTTGATAGAGATACTACTGAACTTAGAATTGACTTAGGGGATGTTGATCCAGGAAAAACTGAAGAAATTACATATGAAGTAGAAGTTAATAGTGGTGCTTCTGTTAGTACAGAAATAGAACCTGCAAATAATGTTGAGGCGGATGGATTAGAAACTCCTATATATGTTCCAACAGAAAAGAAACAAGTTGATAAAGCTGAATTAAGTATAAGCTTAAGTCAGATAGATGAAAATAGGGTAGTCGACCAAGGTGTTGAACTTTGGTATGATATTAATTTAGTAAATTACTTAAATAGTTCAATTGAAGATTGTACAATTAGGTTAACTCTACCAGAAGGATTAGAATTTATAGATGCTTATATTACAGGTTTTGATGAAAATATGAGAGAGTATGCAGTTTCACCTGCTGAATATGATAATAATAGAAATGTAACTTGGAAATTAAGTAGATTAAATAGAAGTGAAAGTTTAAAATTAAAAGTTAAAACTATGGAAATTCCTGAAAGCCAAAGAGAGTTAATAACGTTTGCTCAAATTGAATCACCAAATTTAAAAAGAATTTATAAATCAAATGAAATCAAACATATTTTAGCTAGACCCGTTATTGAATGTTCTTATGATACAAATATCAATAATAGATATTTAAAAGAGGGTGACACTGTAAAATATATATTAAACTTAAAGAATACAGGATTAGCGGAGGCTCAGAATATAAGAATTTCTAATGAATTACCAAAAGATTTAAGAGTGCTTAGTGCTTCTATAACAAAAAATGGTGCAACTAATAGTGCATTAATAGGAAAAAATATAGAATGTAAAGTTACTTTGGGAAGCAATGAGGAAGCAAAAATAGTTTTAGACTGTACTGCAAAGGACTTAGAAAATGTAGTTGAAGAGTCTGTTGCAAAAAATTCATGGACTATAAGCGGAAAAAATATTCATACTTTTACGACATCATCAGTTGAAAATATAGTTCAACAAAATCCAGCAAGAGAAAATAAAATAGCAACTAATGATGTAAAAATTGAACAAAATACACAGGAAGAAAGCTCAGAAAATGGATATACAGCTGTAATAAATAAATCAGATGCAAAACAAAATGATTCTAGAGGATACAGAATTATAGGTAGAGTATTTAATGATGCAAATAAAAATGGTCAAAGAGATGATAGTGAAGATGGTATTGAAAATATAGTTGCTAAATTATGTGATGTATCATCTCAGAAAATAGTTGCTCAAACAGTAACAAATGCTGGCGGTGAGTATGTATTTGACAATATTCCTGTTGGCGATTACTATGTTAAATTTGAATATGATTCATCTAAATATCAAGTAACAGATTATAAGAAAGAAGGAGTTAACTCAGATAGAAATTCTGATGCAATTGTTTCTAACTATAAAGCTGTTACAGATAAAATTAGTATAACTGATTCAAGTATTTCTGATATAGATGTTGGATTATACAGAGCAGGTATATTTGACTTTAGTATAGATGCAAATGTAAATAGACTTACAGTACAAAATGAAAAAGGAACAACAACATATGAAATGGAAAATAGTAAACTTGCAAAAGTTGATATAGATCCAAAAGAAACCTCAACTTCAAAAATATTTGTAGAATATACAATAGATGTGTCAAATAAAGGTGAGATAGCAGGATATGCAAAATCAATAATGAGTTATTTACCAGAAGAATTAGAATTAGATACAAGTTTAAATGCAAACTGGTATGTAGATTCAAATAGAGTTGCACACACAAGAGAATTAGAAAATGAAATAATACAACCAGGAGAGACAAAAACAATAACACTTTTATTAACAAAACAAATGACAGACGATGGAACAGGTTTAATAAATAATGTATTTGAAATAGAAAATACATTTAATGAATATGCAATATCAGATATAGACTCGGTAGAAGGAAATCATGCAGACGGTGAAGACGATATGAGTAGTGCAGATGTGATAATAGGTATCAAAACAGGTGGAAGCATGATAAATGTAATGATAATAACAACAACACTTATTACATTGATAGTAGTTTTATATGTAATAAAACTGTACACGGATAATAAGGGTAAGGAGGTGATTATATGATAGGCAATATAAGTAAAAAAATAGTAAAAGCAATAATTGGTATATTTGCAGTTTTAATTATTACTGTGATATTGTTTACAAATAGTTCTTTAGCAGCTAATAGCCCAAATATAGTCACTCAATTATCATATCCATCAATATTTGACATATTAAGTAGTCAAGTTGATGGTGACGAAGTATATATTAGACATGAAGATTTATTATCAATACCAAGTTTGTTTTGTTCTGCCAAGGGAACTGCACTTCCTGGATATGCAAGTACAGTAGTAACAAGTGGTGGTAAAAGTACAGATGTTACTGATCAGGGAATTAGTACAGGGGTACTAACAGAAGCTAATAGAAATAATGCTACTGTTTTTAAAACGGGTTCTCCATGGACAACAGATACAACAAATCCTTATACAGAGACTAAAAGTAAAACTTATGGTAGATTTCATTTGGTAGAAAACAGAATTGCTACTCCAGCAGAAGCATGGGTATTATCAGAAATGGACAAAAATGATCCATCAGTAAATTCTCTAACTTTTGAATTGACAGATCGAGAATATACAGGAGAAATTAATGACAATAATAAAACAGTAACAGCAGCAGGTGATGAATTATGGTCTGTTGCATGGGATAGTAGTTCACTAGAACCTACAGAATATGTTACATCAAAAAATGGAAAATATTATTATGTAACGATGGATAGTTATGCGCCATATACATATGTTCAACATGCTTGGTGGAAAGTAAAAACAGTAGGTACATCTAATAAGTCAGGTGTTAAAGATACCGATTTAGGATACGAAGCAGAAGCTTTTGAAGAATATATAAAAAGGATTTCTCCAACAGGAGATAATTGGCAATATAATTCTGACAACACATTGGTTGTAGATTATAAAAAATATATTTCAGAAGATGGCACTCAAAAAGAAATTGGATATGATTCAGATGATGCAGAAGTAAGATTTAATTCTGAAACTAATAAATATATTGTAGGACCTTTTTCTTTAGATTATTTAAGGGCAGGTACAAAGCAAGGTACACGTGAAAAAGTAAGTTTTGCTGGTATTTCAAATACTACATTGACAGGTTTAGATGCCGAAGACAACCCAATAGACTTAGAATTGGGTACAGATTATAGATTTGTATTTAGTCATAACCATGAAGATTATATTCCATTAATTACAGATAATGGAGAACAAATTCCATTAGATACAGAGGAAGATTATCCATATCCATATGATGGTGAAGAATTTTATCTAGAAATTAGTTACTTAGATGATTTAGTAGCAATAGAATCATTAGATTTTGATTTTCAATATATGAATGCAGGTGCATCTTATGAATATTTAGAGGGAACATATTTGATTATTACATGGTCACCATGGTATAATTCAAGACCAGCATCAAGCAACACACCACAGACAACACCTACTACTGCATCATCAAAAGTGATTAATAATGAGATCAAGTTAGCGATGAATATATCTTCTAGAGCTTATCCATCAGATAGAGGTAGTAGTGGTGGAAAAGCAGTACCATTCGAAGAAGTGATAACATTAGATTCAAATAGTTTTGATCAAAATTCAGAAGATACTAAAGGAAAGATAGCTTGTTCACGATCTAGTGATAAAATAAACATTGAATATACAATTCCAAGTAAGGAAAACACTACAAGTTCTGATTATAGTATGGCTAGAGCAGGGAAAGTATCAACATCAACTACTACATATAGCATGCCTACAAGTGTAGAGGTATATGTAGATGGTACAAAAATAAATTCTTCAATTAGTAATGGTAAGGTTACTGCAAGTTATGATAGAAATTATAGTGCACCAATTGCTCAAAGTAAAATAGAAATTAAATATAAATATTCATATACAACATCAACAACAACTACTACAGTGGTAAATGGAAAATCATCTACAAGTGAATCCACAACAACGGGTACAACTGCAGAACAGAATATTAGTAAAACATATTATTACGAAAATGATATAGTAGAAAAAATTAGATTTACTTCAACAGATTATACTTACTTAAAAGGAGATACTATTTATCTAAGAAAATTAGGTGTAGTAAATGGTTTTAATCTTGATGTAAATACTAAATTAAAAGAAAGTAAAATAGAGAATGGTTATATAAGATGGTCATACTTTAATGGATCTGATTTTGTATATAATAATGGAGATTCTACAACATTGACATTTACAAAACCAAGTAGAAGAGAAATTATTATAACAGTAGAGGTTTATTCAAATGTTGGTGCTACAGCACTAGATGCTCCAGTACAACGATTCCAATTTAAAGTTATGTATGAACCAATGTATGTTAGTTTTAATGATGATATTAAAAAAGACGGGTATAAAACATTAACTATTAATAATTTTAGTAATACAGCTACTACAGGTACAGTATATTTCTTTAATGGATATAACTATATATCTGCTGGTTCAATGTCTGGTGTGCCAGATAATCAAAACCCAATAATAACTGAAGGTGATGATTCTGATTTAGATGCAGGAAAAGTAGTTTATAGAAGTGCTCCAGACAATGTAGAATATATCACTACGAGCGGTGCTTTATGGTGGAAGAAGACAAATAAAGAAAATGTTGCAGATGGATATCTAATTCAAAATATTTCTTACGAATATTATGATGGTTTTGTTGAAGAAGTAACTGTTAATGTGAATGGAAAAATATATTCTACAGAAGGATATAAAAAAGATTTAAATGATAGAATTAATGATTATTTAAATAAAGATGAGAGTCTATATGATTTAGATGAATTAAATAGTTTTATAATACAAGCCAAAAATTATGGTATACCTCAAGAAACAATAAATCAATTAGAAAGAGCACGAGATCATTTACAAGCAGGACAAGGTGGAGGTTCACAAGGCGGAGGTTCACAAGGTGGAGGCTCACAAGGTGGAGATTCACAAGGTGGAGGCTCACAAGATGAAGGTTCACAAGGTGGAGGCTCACAAGGTGGAGGTTCACAAGGCGGAGGCTCACAAGGTGGAGGTTCACAAGGTGGAGGCTCACAAGGTGGAGGCTCACAAGGCGGAGGTTCACAAGGTGGAGGTTCACAAGGTGGAGGCTCACAAGGTGGAGGTTCACAAGGTGGAGGTTCACAAGGTGGAGATTCACAAGAAGGAAATGAAGGAGAACCTACACAAGGTGGTATAAATAGTGGTTTACAGTCAAATGGTGCTAGATATTATCAATATTATTTGCGATATACAAATCAATCTGAGCATATAGCGCAGCATCAAATAAATGGTAAAGATTCTGTAAAGAAAGATATTGATGCACAAAATGGTGGAGGATTTCCAGAAGAAGAAACTATTAGTTTACAGATAATTCCTAAACCAATTGATTTAAGAACTTCATTATCAGGTATGGTTTGGATAGATAATGATGAACAAAAAGATAAATCAGAGTATGGAAATCTTGGTATTTATGATGAAGGAACAAAAGATAAACCAGCTGAAAAAAATAGTGTTGAAATAATAGTATGGAAAGTTAAATATGAAGTAGCAACAGGAAAAGAAGTTGAAAGAGAAAAAGCTTTAGGGTGGGATGACAGTGAAAAAGAAATAGATTTTGATAAGACAAGAATTTATGTTGATGAAAATGGGCAATATAAAATACCAAAAATGCAAGTTCCAGCAGAAGAAGGATTAGACGGAACAAAATATGTTATGTCTTATGATGTTGAATTTATATATGATGGACAAACATACGAAGCTACTGAATACTTAGTTCCTTCAAGTGGTGAAGATAAAACATCTGTTAAAGATAAATTAGATGCATTTAAGAAAACTGCTGATGAAACTAAAGGACCAGAAAAAGATTATGCGGATTATGCAAATTCATCATATATAGTTGAAAATGCGGAAGAAAGAAAAAAATTTGATAGTTACTTTACAGAAGTTTATGGAAAAGATGTAATGGACAACGATGGAAATACAGAAGGATTGGCAACAGGTGGTATTAATGATGGTAAATATTATCATGATTATGATGTAGATCCAACTAGAGGCATTAAAGAGACTGACTTAGAATATACATCAGAAAAAGTTGGAGAAGGAGATTATGAAAAACGTAAATCTAACTTAGTTACAAATGATGAAGAAGGATATGTTTTAGACCAATATAGATTTGCTGCTAGAACATCTGAGGCAGGATTATTATTACCTTATGAGAGACTGTATCATGTAGAAGAAAAATTCTATGATAATTATGAATTCCAAGCAAATCAATATAAACCAATAGATGAATATTTTCATCAAATCAATTTAGGATTACTTGAAAGATATCATTCTGATTTAGGTGTGAAAAAAGATTTATATACAGCAAATGTTGTTGTTAACGGTAATTCAAACTTGACAACTTATAATAGCTTAATGCCATTAACTGAAGAAGCATTGAATTTACAAGTAAAACCAGAATATAGACAACATACATATAAAATAGATTTATATAATTCAGATTATATGTATAGATCAGGTGCTTATAGCTCTATTCAAGATGAAATAACTAAAACTATTATTGAAGCTATAAAAGAGGGAACTGAATTACGTCTATTTGTAACTTATAAATTAGAATTTATTAATGAATCAGTATTTACAGATGTGTCTATTAATGAATTTGTTGATTATTATGATAAAACATTTACTAGAGTTGATGAAGATGTTAAAGCTCAAATTGAAGATCAAACAGCAGATGATGATGAGCCATCAAGAGTAGAAAAAATAGTTGCATATGCACCTTATTATAGAAAATTGACAACTGTAGCTGGAGCTAGTGCATATAACTATAACAAGGCAGAAGATTTAAATGAGTCTTTAGATGAATCTGGTAATGTTAGAAATACAGTTGTAAATAGTGCAGGAGAGTTAATACTAGATAAGACAGGAGATAAATTTGCAACGGGTTCAGTTGAATTTGAAGACATAGAAGAAACTAATGCTGAAAGAAAAAATTCAAATTATAAAAGATCTGTAAGTAAAAGTTTAAATGGATTGAATGGAAGCGGACCAAATGAAGACTTAACTCTTGAACCTGGTGAAGTATTAGAAGTATTTGTTACTTATGAAGTTGATGAAGATGGATATAAAAAGGTACAACAAGAAACTGAAGCAAATGCTGATACAAGAAAAGATACTTTATTAGGAAAGAAAAATAATATAGTTGAAATTTCAAAATATTCAACTTTCTATACAGAAGAGTCTTGTCAAAGACACAAAACAACAAGCTATTTACCAAAACAAGTTTCTGGTAGAGTTGATCAAGATTCAGCTCCAAATAACATTAGGATGAAAGATAGAGGAGACTCTATAGATACAAAAATGTTAGAAGATGATACCGAATTTGCTCCTTGTGTTACAGTAGAAGTAAGAGAGGGAGAACCTAGAACTTTAGATGGTGTTGTTTGGGAAGATTTACGAAGTGATAATACTGTAGGAAATGGTAAATATGATGAAGGTACAGAATCTGGTATAAAAGGTATTGATGTTACAATGGTTGAAAAAATCAGAGTGACAAAAGAGGATTTAGATAGAATTAGGAAATATGCTCAAGAAAATAATTCTAGTGTGGCTGAAAGTCTTAATGATTTAAATACTTTATGCCATGAATTTGAGTATATTTGGAAAACAGATGATTTTCCAGGTTTTGAAAATGAAATAAAATCTGGAGATGATGGTAAATATACATTTAAAAACTTTGTTACTGGTACTTATGTTGTAAGATTTGAGTATGGTAATGACGCAGATGAAAATGTTGATATGAAGTATAATGGTCAAGATTATAAAAATACAGCTTATCAAGTAGCTAAAGATGGTTCAATAAGGTTAAACCCAACTAAAGTTGCTATGGCAGGAGAAAATCAAGATGTACCAATAGATACTACTGATATATTACATTTACCAGGAAAAGCAACTCTTAATAATGAATGGCATGACTTAAGTGCTAATGAAAATGCAAAAGCATTAGAAGAAGATAGAGTATCTGATGCTAGAGATTATGAACCACAAAGATTAAGAACAATTGCATATTCAAGAACGATTGCTAATGAAAATGCAGAAGTTTTAGCTGCAGCATTTAATGAAACAAAGGATGTTACTGGAGAAGATACTAAAGATCATATTTCAGAAGATTACAAGAAAATATTAGAAAATAACAAACAAAAATTAGTTGAAAACACAAGAATGGTAGCTAATACAGCTAAGTTATTTGTAGATATTGAAAAACAAGACACTATTGCTTATAAAAAGGTAGTAACACCAGATGGTGAGGATATTATAAAAACAACTGAAGCTAAAGATGGAAAGCATGAATACTATATTAAAAATATAGACTTTGGTTTAGTTGAAAGACCTGAAACTAGAATGAATATTAGAAAAGAAATTTCTAAAATTGAACTTTACAAAGAAGACGGTGGAGAGGTAATTCTTTCTGTTAGATGTGATGAAAATGGTAATATTATCAAAGAAGGTGCAGATAACATAAGAGTAGACAAAATCTCAGAAATTCATAAAGAAAGTTTAGGAGATGGTCAAGGCTTCAAGTATATAGCAATGGAAAGTAGTTTATTAAATGGTTTACAAGTAAGGCTAACTTACACTATTGATATAATTAATAATTCAGAAGAAGACTATGTAAGTGCAACATTAGCTAACTATAAAGGGATGAATGAAATTTATAAACTTGCAAATCATTTTGAAAATGTTTCTGAAGAGAGATTATATTCTGAAGAAAACTTACAAGGAACAGTTCCATTTAATGCAGGTAAAGCAATAATTTATGGTAGATTCTTAGGAACATACTATTATACTAATAAAGATATTGCTGATTCAGAGGATATAAATAAAACTTATGCAGCAATTGATGAAGATGGTAAGACAATTAATAAATATGATGACGAAGTTATCGTTAAGACAACAATTGATCAAGTAGTTGATTATATTGATAATGATTTAAGTATAAGTTTAGATGACATTAATTATGAAAATATGTCTTGGGTTGCTTCTTCTGATGCTGATATTCAACATAAATTATCAGAAATTGCATTTAGAAAAGGCGAAGATGGAAAATATGTAAAAGATATTACTAAATTACAAGATGATAAAGAAAGAGCATATATTTCTAAGTCAAACGATAAAACAACTAAAAATAATATATATCTTTCTACAAATAATACAATGGTAGAAAAACCAACTAAAATTGAATATAAAGTTGCAGAGATTGATGATAAAAAACAACCAGTAATGGAAATAGACAATAATAAATTACAACCATCAATAATTACAGAAGAGTTTGATGCGTATACTTCTAAAGAAAATGTAAATTCTATAGATAATTCAAACACTTCAATAACTACTCAGTTGGTACCAGATAGTTATAAAGCAAAAACTAATGCTGGTAATGTTACTTCAACTGCTACTATTTCAATAGTAACTACAGCTCAAGCTAACGAAGAATCTGTAAACAATATGAATTATGATAACTTAATTGAGGTAGCTATGTATAGTAACTCTGTTGGTAGACGTGATATGCAAACAATACCAGGTAATGCTAATATGATAGCTAAAGATAATAAAGCTTACTTAGCAGGTTATATTAAGGCTTATGATTCAAATAGTCAAAGCTATGTATTTAAAACACAAACAGTAAATGGTGTAAATACTGAAAGAGACGCATATGCTGCTAGAGATACTGTTACATTCTCAGAGCCTACTGGTTTAAGTTTAGCTAGGCAACAGGCAAATAAAACAATTAGAATATTATTAGCATCATTGATAATTTCTGCTATTGCAGTGGTTGCTGCAATAATAGTTACTGCTATAAGAAGAAATAAATATGATGATGGTGATATTTTAAAGAATAAAAGTTAATATCAGATATTAAAAGGATAACTCTAAAAGGAGTTATCCTTTTTTAAATTTAACGTTGAAATATATGGTAAAAAAATATATAATGTAGCCGAAAGAGTAAGGTGAAGATGAGAGATTTAACAAATAGTAATGTAATTCAATTTAATAAAAATGGAATGAATTATTTACAATTTAGAATTTTGAATGATTTAGGGATTAAGCATGCATATTCACTAAAAACCGAAGGTATTAATTTTAGACATAGTGGAGGAGATTTAGTTACAGAAAGAAATAGTTATAAAAGGCTTTGTGATGCTGTTGGACTGGACGTAAGCAATGTAACTAAACCTAAACAAAAGCATACTAATAAAATTAAAAGAGTAGATAAAGTATATTTACCAGAAGAAATTGGAGAAATAGATGGACTTATTACGAACAAACAAAATCTTGTTTTAGCGACTACTAATGCAGATTGTATATTGTATTTATTGTATGATAGAAAAAATAATGCTATTGCTAATGTTCATTCTGGTTGGAAAGGTTCATATCAAAGAATTATTGAAAATGCAATTGATGAAATGATAAATGAATTTGGAACTAATCCAAAAGATTTAATTGTTTGCATTTGTCCTAGTATTAGAAAATGCTGCTTTGAAGTAGGCTTAGATGTTAGAGATATGTTTTATGAAAAATTTTCTTTTTTAGAAGATATAAATAAATTTATTTTAAATGGATTTGAGGAAAATAAATTTTATATTGATACAGTAGGAATTAATAATTGTTTGCTAGTTCAAAAAGGTGTTAGAAAAGAAAATATTTATGATTCAGGTATTTGTAGTATGTGTCATGATGATATGATTCATTCTTATAGATCAGAAGGAAAAGAATTTAAATTGGCAACTGCTATTATTAGTTTATAGATAGGATGTAAAAATGTTTGAAAGTTTTGAAGAATTAGAAAAGGGAATAGAGAATTGTAACAAATGTAAACTTTGCAATAATCGAAATAATATTGTTATTGGTTGTGGCAATCGAGAAGCTAAGGTTATGTTTATTGGAGAGGGTCCTGGAGCTGACGAGGATGCTCAAGGAGTGCCTTTTGTTGGTAAGGCAGGCAAACTTATGAATCAAGCGTTAAAGGGGTTAGGAATCGAAAGAGATGAGATTTACATAGCTAATGTTGTAAAATGTAGACCACCGATGAATAGAAATCCTGAACCAGATGAGGTAAATAGTTGTTTAGATTATTTACGTAGTCAGGTTATGCTTGTTAAACCAGAAATTATAGTACTTTTAGGAAATGTTGCATTAAAGGCAATTTTAGGAAGTGAGTATTCAATAACTAGGTCTAGAGGAATGTGGATTGAGAAAAAAGGAATTAGATATATGCCAACTTTTCATCCAGCTGCATTACTTAGAAATGAGCAACTTAAAATTAATTTTTGGAATGATTTGAAAGAAGTTAAAAAATATATGTAATGGAGAAATAATGGAATTTAAAATTGTTTATGGAAGAAGTGGCTCTGGAAAGACCACTTATATTTTTAATAGTATACGTGAAAAGATTAAGGGAAAAAACAAGATTTATATTGTTGTTCCTGAACAATTTTCTTTTTCAGCAGAAAATCATTTATTAGATATTATTGATGGAAATAGTAGTGTTAATGCAGAAGTTTTAACGCTAAGCAGAATGGCTGATAGAGTTATAGAAAACACTGTTGGTAATGGTAAAAGTCATTTGTCTGCAATTGGTAAATCTATAATTATCTATGATGTTATTGATTCTTTAAAAAATAACATGAATTTTTTATCAAATAGTGATAAAAATTTAGAGTTAGCTACTAGGATGATTACAGAATTTAAAAAGCATAATGTTAAATCAGAAGATTTTGATTTATTAGAAGATAAAATTGATGATAAATATTTAAAATTAAAATTAGAAGATAGTAAAAAAATTTTAGAAAAATATCAGAGCAGAATCTCCGAAAATTATATTGATGAAGCGGATTCCTTAGAAATTTTGGCTGATAACATTGAAAAGTCAAATTTATTTAATGATGCGATATTTTATATAGATGAGTTTGCAGGTTTTACGCCAAGTGAATATCAAGTTATTGATAAATTGTGTAGAATTGCTAGCGAAATGACTATTACGTTATGCACAGATTCTTTAGAAAATGTGGAAAACGTAGAAGAAAATTTATTTTATTTTAATAATATTACTGGAGAAAAATTATTAGATATTGCTAAAAGAAATGGATGTTTTATTGATAAGGTTAATTTAGAGGAATCTAAAAGATTTAAAAGTAAAGAGCTACAGATTTTAGAAAAAAATATTTATAAAGTTGATAATGAAAAATTTTTAGAACTTACATCAGATATTAATTTATTTATAGCTAAAAATTTAGAATCAGAAGTAGAAAATGTTGCTAGAAATATTGTGAATTTAGTACGTAAAAAATCTTATAGATTTAGAGATATAGCAGTTGTTTGTAATAATATTGATACTTATTCAAGTGACATTAAAGCAGTTTTTAACAAATATGAAATTCCTGTTTTTATAGATGAGAAGAAAGATATTAATAATAATATTTTAATGAAATATATAATATCTCTTTTGAATATTTTGACTACTAATTTTTCATATGAATCAATGTTTTCATATATAAAATCTGGAATGTTAGATTTAGATGAAGAGGATATTTATATTTTAGAAAACTATGTTAATAAATGGGGAATTCGTGGTTCAAAGTGGCATAAAGAAGAATTTGTATATGAAGAAAAAAACAATCTACAAGATAAGTTAAATGAAATTAGAAAGAAAATTGTTTTTCCAATATTAGAATTTAAAGAGAATTTAAGTGGTGAAAAAACTGCAAAAAATATTTGTGAATATTTATATAACTTCATAGAAGAAAATGAAGTTCAAAAAAATATTTTAAGCAAAGCTAAGTTATTAGAAGAGCAAGGATTAGTAGAGATAGCAGAAGAATATAGAAATGGTATTAAATTATTTTTTGATGTATTAGATGAAATTGTTTTAATTTTTAATGACGAAAAAATGAGTTTTGATAGGTTTAATAAAATCTTGCAAATAGGTATTTCTAAGTCAGAATTTGGTAGTATTCCTACGTTTTTTGATCAAGTTTTATTTGGTGATATTGGTCGTTCAAAGACTAAAGATATTAAAGTATTATTTTTAATTGGGCTTAATGATGGTGTAATTCCTAATATTGTTAAAGATGAAGGATTTTTAAATGATAAAGATAGGGCGTTATTAAAAGAAAATAATATAGAGCTTGCTAAAAATTCTATAGAAATTTTGTATGAAGACCAGTTTAATATTTATAAAGTGTTATCTATGCCTAAGTGTAAGTTATATTTATCATATGGAATTTCAGATAAAGAGGGAAAATCTCTAAGACAGTCTATTTTAATTACTCAAATTAAAAAAATTTTTCCTAATATTACTGAAGATAGTGACGTTATAAATGCTAAGTTTGAAATTACTACTAAAGAAGGTACTTTGGATTATGCTATTGAAAAGTATCAGAAATTTTTAGATGAAGAAGTAGTAAAAGGTGAAGAATTAGATATTATAGCTTGGTATCAAAAGTATGAGAAAGAACGAGTTGCTAGAATTTTTAGAGCTGCAAAATTTACTAACGTTCCAGAGGTTATATCGGCAGATAATATTAAAAAATTATATGGAAATAGTTTGCGTACTAGTGTTTCTAGATTAGAACAGTATAGAAGATGTCCGTTCGCTTTTCATATGAAGTATGGACTTAAATTACTTGAAGAAGATGAGTTTAGGATACGTGCTTTAGATACAGGTAATTTCATGCATGAAGTTATTGATGAAGTTTTTACTAGAATTGAGGATAAGGACTTAAATATTAAAGAAATAACAAAAGAGGATTTATACAATATTATTTCAGAGATTATTTCTAAAAAACTCGGGATGAGTAGAAATTATATATTTTCAAGCACACCTAAATTTATTGCACTTACTAAAAGGCTAAAAAAGGTTGTTTATCAGTCTATTGATTATATTATTGAACAGCTTAAAAATTCCAAATTTGAATTATATGGACATGAACTTGAATTTAGTGAAAAATCTGAATTCAAGCCGATGAAATTAGAACTAGAAGATGGAAATAATATAGTAGTTACAGGAAAAATTGATAGAGTAGATGTAGCTAAAGTAGATGATAAGAAATATGTTAGAATTATTGATTATAAATCTTCAGTTAAAGATGTTGATTTGAACCAAATAGTTGCGGGAATACAAATACAGCTATTAACTTATTTAGATGAAGTTTCAGAACAAAAAGATTTGGAATCTAGCGGTGTGTTGTACTTTAATTTGATTGACACAATTGTTAAAGCTGATAAAAATATGAGTGATGAAGATATAAAAAAAGAGCTTAATAAAAAATTTAGAATGAAAGGTTTAGTTATATCTGATTTAGATATTATAAAAATGATGGATTCACGTATTAGTCCTTCAAATTATTCTGAGTCAGTTCCTGTTTATTTAGATAAAGATGGAAATATTAGTAAATCAAAATCAAGAGTTTTAGAAAAAGAACAGTTTGAAAAATTGCAAAAGTATACTAAACATATTATTAAAGAAATTTCTAAAGAAATTTTTAGTGGAAAAATTGATATTAAGCCATTTTATATGAATAAGAAAACTCCCTGTGAATATTGCGAATATAAGTCTATTTGTAATTTTGATCCAAAGTTTAAGGATAACAATTATAATTATATAAAAAATTATTCTAAGGATTATATTATGGATGAAATCTTGAAAAGATAGTAATATAAAGAAGAGGTAGAAAAAATGTTTTTAAATATACAAGAATTAGTACAAGAAATTGAATCTGGAAAATCAACAGAAGAAATTGTTGAAGAAAGATTAGCATATTTAAACTCAAAAGAATATCAAAAAAATATGCAGAGAAGTGAACAAGCAGATTTTATACAAGGTTTTATAAGTGATGATGAAAAGATTGGATTTGGTTTGGTTGATACTACTTGCTATTGGATGGATGAGAAGCAGATTTTTAAAGATGTGATAGATTCACTAATAAGAAAAAATATATCTGAAGTTAAAAAATATAATGCATTAAATGTAAAGGCTTTGATGAATGGAATACAATATTATTTTTTAAGGGCACAACCAGATAAAAATGGATTAGAAGTATATAAACAGTTAAGTCTAGAGGGGAAAACTAGAAGTGATATAAGAGAAGAGTTTGGAGAACGATTTAAAAATTATTTACTTTCAAGAAAAGGTGATATAGAAAAAGAAGAACTGTTGGTTGAAATAAATGATAGAGAAAATGAGGGAAATATAATACCAATACCTATAAGTGCTATTAAAGGTTTAGGTATTGGGGAATGTACAGAAATGGCATTGATGTCTCAGAACTTGTTATCTTTTTTAGGATATAATACTTTTATGATAGAAGGTAAAACGATTAATAGTCTTGGAAATCAAGAAAGTCATCATTTCAATTTTATTGAAAAGGGTGGAAATTATACTGTATTTGATGCTGCTACAGAGTTTTTTGCAGCGGCTCCTGAAATAAAAACACCTGAAGATCTTTTAATTTTTGATGAGATGGACTTAGAAAATAAGCAACAAAGTAGAGTATATTTCTCAAGTAGAAAAGCTAAAATATATAGTAACCCAGAAGCTAAAATAGCATTATTAGCTAAAAGAGGAAATAATTTTAGAAATTCTGTTATGAGTGATTTGCATGGAATAAAACTTTCTAAAAAGATTACTGAAAAAACAGATGAAAGAGATTAGAAGAATGAATAAAGAAAATTATAAAAAAGCATTAAAACAAGTATATATGATATTAAAATCTCTAGGAAAAGATATAATAGATAAAATTCCTATAGATATGTTAAATTTTATAGAAGAAAATATGGATAAAGATTATTTCTTTGTTTTAGATGAAAATATTGAGTTAGAAGAACAAGAGCTTATGGATGAGACTCTTGGAATAATTTCACTTATATGGAGAGATTATTTGTGTTCAGATGAAGAAAGAAAAAAGTTGCAAGCTGAGGATAGTGAAAGACAAAAACAATTTGAAAATGAGCAGAGAAAGAAGTATAATCCAGATAATATATTTAAAAGAATGGACGAAAATGTTTAAGTTTTCGTCCATTTTTTATTCTCCCCAGATAAAATCTTTTAATGTAGTTATAATTTCTTGAAGTTTTGATATTTTTTTAGTTGTAGTAACTACTGGAAGGTAGCTACTATATTCTTTTGGTATATCAATTACTTTTCCATATTTGATGATTTGATTCTTTTTAAAAGCAATGTCTTGTGCCATTTTGTCGCAAAATTTTATATAGAAATCATAATTATCAGATATTATTAATAGGTCTTGAAACTCTCTTAAATCATTTTCAAAATCTCTAATATCATCAAAAGTTTCTACTTTCATAAATTTTCTTTTAAAACAATTTTCTATTATTTTGTTCTGAATTTTTAAGCATAAATTAGTAATGATTTTTTTCTTTGATTCTATTTGCATTTGTAAGATTTTTGACTTATCAAATGAGATTGATTGAAGTCTTTGAGATAGTTCTATTAAATCAGTTTCAATATTTAATAATTTATCAAATAAATTTTCTATTTCGTAAAAAGTGTTTTCGTTGGAACTGTTTATAAAAGCTCTTTTAAACATTGGTGAACCATATAGTGTACTAAAATATAATGGCTCATCTCCTGTGAAAAACATCATTTGAGATAATAGAGCGCATTCCAAAGGATAATATTCAGGACTTTCTGATACAAATGACATGCCATAATATGTAACAGTGTCAAAAGTGCTAGTTCTAGAAGTTCTTGATGCTAATAATTGAACTGCAGCTTCATTAATTGCTAATCCAGTTTCTTGGGTTAAATCATACAAACCTAATTTTGTAAGTTTTCCTTTTTGATCTTTATATTCTTGAAGATAGTGTATGCATTCATGTATTGCAGTAATATCCATATTAGATAAATCAAGGTTTTCGTTAAAATAGATTGAGTTATTTCCATATACATATTTTGCGCTACTTCCGTCTGGCATAGTAGCTATGTACATGTCTAATCTTGATATTTGGATAAATAGTGCACTTTGTGATAAGTGTAATTCGGGAAATGATTTGCATAATTTGTCGGCTATATATGATGCAATTTTATTTATTTGTAAAGTATTTAATTTTCGAATGTTTTCTAATCCTTCTTTTCTTAATAATAAATTAATACCCATTATATCCCCTTTAAATCGTTCGTGTAATAAAATTATACTAAGTTTTAAAATTAAAAGATATAACATTATTGTTAAAGAAAAATTACAAAAATGTTACAGAAATTGGACGAGTTTTAAAAGTGTTGAATACCTAAGAATTAAGCAAATTTTGTCGAATTTTGTTAATAAAAAGA
>Ga0209064_1002402_pt1 | contig 21020 bp, 17 predicted proteins | sample Inofromicrocosms_FD_187498 | JGI IMG/M metagenome (GOLD analysis project Ga0209064, IMG submission 187498) | Mouse cecum microbial communities from Vienna, Austria - Inoculum for glucosamine and mucus D2O microcosms (SPAdes) (version 2) | ecosystem: Host-associated > Mammals > Digestive system >... | reverse complement strand
CATCCCAGATAGGCCACAGCGGTTAAGGGCCACAGGACAAGCTGCACCTTGCCTATCAGCTTTTCGCTGGGAATGTAGGGGTCAGCCCAAAATCTGGCGTCGTCGGAGGTCAGGCGGTTGTCCCCCAGGAACAGATAACACCCCTCCGGAACCACAAAGTCCTGGGGGAAGGCATATTGATTTTCGACATACTCCTCCTCCAGCCGTTCGCCGTCGATGAAAACAGTGCCCTCTTCGTCGATGATCACCTCCTCGCCGGGGAGGCCGACGACCCGTTTGACAAGGCGTTTGCCGAACTCATCCGACCAGAATACCACACAGTCCCCCCGTTCCACCTGCTTTTCCCCGTGGAGGTAGGTGATGACACTCAGGCTGTTTTTGGGGATGGTCGGCACCATAGAGGTGGATGGAACGGCTGCCAAAAAAATGCAGTAGTGGAATATCATCCATAATATGACAATTTCTGCGGTAAACAGCAAAACGGTTTTCAGTCTGACACCCTTTTTGGGCTTTTTCTGATTTTCTTGTTTTTCCGCCGCTTGTTTCAAAGAATCCCTCCCGTCAATTATGTTATGGTAATGATACACCCATAAAATGAATTTTGTGTGAATTCCTGTGTGTTTTTGTAAAAAACGTATCCATACCACACACCACACACCTTGGGAGAAATTGCGCTTGCATTTTTTGAAACAGCGCTGTTTTTCCGTTGCTTTCTCACGAACACTATGCTATACTTAACAGAATGGCCGCGAAACAAATCATTTCGTGCCGTTTTTTCTGCTCTATATGAATGTACAAAGTCTCTTTTACATAAATTTAACCATTAATGCACATCGCAGGGAGGACATAGGTTATGAGTATCTTGGAATTGTTTGTAATAGCCGTAGGTCTGTCCATGGACGCTTTCGCCGTGGCGATCTGTAAGGGACTTTCGGTAGAAAAGGCTGAAATCAAGCACTGCCTGATCACCGGTTTGTATTTTGGGGGATTCCAGGCCCTTATGCCCCTGATCGGCTTTTTCCTGGGAGAAAAATTTCAGGCGCTGATCACCCGCTATGACCACTGGATTGCCTTTGTGCTGCTGGCACTTATCGGAGGGAATATGATAAAGGAATCACTGGACAAGGAACAGGATGCTCTGCCGCCCTCCTTTGATTTCCGCGCCATGCTCCCCCTGGCCGTCGCTACCAGCATAGACGCCCTGGCAGTGGGCGTTACCTTCGCCTTTCTCCAGGTCAATATCCTGTGGGCGGTTGCGCTCATCGGCGTGACCACCTTCGCCTTTTCCTGGGCGGGGGTCAAGGTGGGGAATCTCTTTGGGGCGAAATTCAAATCCCGCGCCGAGTTTTTTGGCGGGGCTGTGCTGATTCTGATGGGAATCAAGATACTGTTGGAGCATCTGGGCGTTTTGGTCTGAACGAGGCCAGAGACGGTCATGTGTTATTTTGGCCTTTGCCCTTGTGTAAACAAAAAAAATTGGTATAATATAACATGGAATCTACCAATAAATCAAAAGGTGAGGTAATCAGCATGAAATTAGGTATGGTAGGGCTGCCGAATGTGGGAAAAAGCACCCTCTTTAACGCAATTACCAACGCGGGCGCGGAATCCGCCAACTATCCCTTCTGCACCATAGAGCCCAATGTGGGAATTGTCTCGGTGCCGGATAAACGCCTGGACAAGCTGGCGGAAATGTATCAGCCGGACAAGTTCACCCCCGCCGTCATTGAATTTATGGATATCGCCGGTCTGGTCAAGGGCGCTTCCAAGGGAGAGGGTCTGGGCAATAAATTCCTCGCGGATATTCGGGAGGTGGATGCCATCGTCCATGTGGTCCGCTGCTTTGAGGACGACAACATCATCCATGTTGACGGCTCGATTGGACCGGCGCGGGACATTGAGACCATCAACCTGGAGCTTATCTTCGCGGACCTGGACGTGCTGGCCCGCCGCATTGACCGGGTCTCCAAAATGGCGAAGTCGGAAAAGAAATACCTGGCAGAGCTGGACTTCCTCAACGAGCTGAAGGCGTACATGGAGGACGGAAATTCCGCCAGGGGCTTCCACTACACTGACGAGCAGCGGGAGATGATCTCCCAGGTTTCCCTGCTCTCCAACAAGCCGGTTATCTACGCCGCCAACATGAGCGAACAGGACTTTATCAATCACATTGACACCAATCCCTTCTACCAGGAGGTGTGCCGGATTGCCGGGGAAGAGAATGCCCAGGTGATGCCCATCTGCGCCAAAATTGAGGAAGAGGTTTCGGATATGTCCCAGGAGGACAAGATGATGTTCCTGTCGGAGCTGAACCTCACTGAGTCTGGCCTGGACCGGCTGGTGACAGCCAGCTACAGCCTGCTGGGGCTTATCAGCTACCTGACCGCCGGCAAGCCGGAGGTCCGCGCCTGGACCATCCAGAAGGGAACCAAGGCCCCCCAGGCCGCCGGGAAAATCCATTCGGACTTTGAGCGGGGCTTTATCTGCGCCGAGGTGGTGTCCTTTGAGGACCTGACGGCCTGCGGCAGCATGGCGGCGGCCAAGGAAAAGGGACTGGTCCGTCAGGAGGGTAAGAACTATGTGATGAAGGACGGGGATATTGTTCTGTTCCGGTTTAACGTCTGATACGAATTCCTGATAAAAATTGTAAAAAAATCGGACCGAAAAGCCTGCGCATAGGAGGGCTTTCAGGCCGATTTTTTTTGGCGGCAGTTTATCGAAAATTCGTAGGATGGAGTCTATTTTCATGTTATGAGCTGATAAAGCGCAAAGGGGAAGAAGCACCCGCGGCGGATGCTTCTTCCCTTTTCAATTTCGGAAAAAATTACTGTTTCTTGGTGGAACGGGTTTTGGGTTCAGACTGAGCGAGTTTTTCACAGGCGGAACGGATCTGCTCCGGGGTATAGCCGCTTTCGGTCAGCTCTGTGACAAGGCTGGAATAAGCCGGTTTTTTAGCGCCGTTGAGGATTGCCTTCTTTTTCTTTTCCAATGTTTGAATCGACTTATGATGATATGCGATTTTCTTATCCAGTTCAGCGATTCTTTCATCGGCGCTGCGGCGAACCATGCGTTTTTTTTCTTCCATTTATATCACCCCTTTTCTTACATTATAAACATAAAACATTGTATTGTCAATTATGAACTGAAAAAATACAGTTAGGAATTTGAGGTTTGTAAAATGAAAATAAGAGAGATAAGTCTTTTATTTGTATTGATATTGATTAAAATTCAATTTATAAATCCATTTTCTCCAAATGTTATTGTAGTTTAGGCGTTTTGACAAAAGATATGCCTGTGATTTCATCTATTTGCTGAATTTTTTTACCCTGTGTGACGGCTTGAAGGCGGGGATTTTGGACGCCCTTTGGTTTTCCATTTTTCGCATTTATTATAAAAATTTTTGAAGTTTTTCCTAAAACCTTGACTTTCTCCCTGTATGTATTAAACTAAAAATAGTTGATATTGAAACTAATTGAACGCGAACGCGCTCATAGGGAGGAATGAATTTGGGACGGGTCGGTAAGTATATCAAACCCTACTTTGTGGGAATTGTGATAGCGGCTTCCATGAAGGTGTTAGGTTCCTTGGTGGATTTGGCGCTTCCCTACATAACCTCGATCATCATTGATGACGGGGTGGCAAACGGAAACCTGGATATTGTGGTAAAATACGGCCTGCTTATGCTGGCTATCTCCGTGTGCGGGGCCTTGGTGACGCTGCGGGCCCACCGCAACGCCGTGCGAATCTCCCAGGATTTCGCTAAGGATGTGCGCAACGGGATGTTCGAGCATATTCAGACCTTTTCCATGAAGGAGCTGGAGGGGATTTCCACCTCCTCCCTGATTACCCGCATCACCAACGACGTACAGCAGGTGCAGCAGCTTTTGATGATGACCATGCGGATGTTCATGCGCACGCCGGTGCTGGCCATCGGCGGCTCGGTTATGGCCTTTGTGCTGGACCCTAAGCTGTCGATGATTCTGTTGGTGCTGCTCCCTTTCCTTTATTTTGTCATGCAGTTTACCCTGAAAAAGACCAAACCCATCTACAAACGCCTCCAGCTGAATCTGGACCGGCTGACCACAGTGGTCCGGGAAAACCTCACCGGGGTCAAGGTCATCAAGGCCTTTGGGCGGCAGGAGTATGAAAAGGAGCGGTTCTTCCAGCGCAGCCAGGACGTAAAGGACGCGGAGCTGGGGGCGGGGATGGTGCTGGCGGTGGTCAACCCGCTGATTACCCTGCTGATGAACCTGGCGGTAATCGCTGTGGTGTGGTTCGGCGGCCTGCGGGTCAACGTGGGGGGAATGCAGACCGGGCAGATTCTCGCCTACCTGAATTACCTGACCATGATTCTCAATTCCTTTACCAATATCTCCAAAATATTTTCCATGTGTACCCGCGCCTCCGCGTCGGGGGCCAGGATCAACCAGGTGTTTGACACTGTTTCGGATATCCGCACCCCGGATTCCGCAGTCCCTATCTCTATGGACAAGGCGGAACAGGCCATTTGCTTTGAAAATGTCTCCTTTACCTATCCGGGGGACACCCATCCCTCTCTGGAGGACGTCAGCTTCCATATTGAGAAGGGGCGCACTTTGGCAATCATCGGACCCACCGGCGGCGGCAAATCTACCCTGATCAACCTGCTGATACGCTTTTATGACCCGGACAAGGGAAAAATTGAGGTGGCAGGACAGGATATCCGCCGCGTCTCCCTGGAGGAGCTGCGGACAAAAATTTCGGTGGTATTGCAGAAAACCATGCTGTTTTCCGGCACCATCTCGGAGAACATTCGCTGGGGCAGAGCGGACGCCTCTATAGAGGAGATTCAGGCTGCCTGTGATGTCGCCCAGATGGACGATTATATTTCCCAGCTTCCCCAGGGGTATGAGACACAGCTTTCCCAGGGGGCGGTAAACCTCTCCGGTGGGCAGAAGCAGCGCATCTCCATCGCCAGGGGGGTGGTGAAGCAGGGGGACATCCTGGTGATGGACGACAGCTCCAGCGCCCTGGACTTTACAACCGACCTGAAACTGCGCCAGGCGGTCAAGGCAAAGCTCAGCTGCACTCTGGTAATCATCGCCCAGCGCATCAGTACAGTGATGAACGCCGACCGTATCCTTGTAATGGATAAGGGGAAGGTAGTGGGCTTTGGAAACCACAGTCAGCTTTTGGAAAGCTGCCCCATTTATCAGGAGATATACGATTCCCAGATGGGCTCCGGAAAGGCGGAAGGGGGTGCTGTCAATGGCTAATGCCTTTGGAATCAAGGGCGCGTCCTTTGGCAAGGGGGACGTGGTGGATTTTAAGAGGATTGACAAGGTCAAGGTGCTCTCCCACCTCTGGGTCTATGCCCGCAGGCATATGCTCCGCATCTGCTTAATCCTGTTTTTTGTTGTCATTTCCAACATTCTGGCGCTCCTCAGCCCGGTTGTCACCGGAAAGGCCATCGCCGCCATGGAAGGGGGACCGGGGAAGGTGGACTTCTCCCTCTTGGCCGTCAATGCGGGCCTTCTGGGGGTGTTATACCTCTCCAGCGCCCTGTTCACCTGGCTCCAGAACATCTTTATGATCCGCATGACTCAGCAGGTCATCTATGATATCCGGGTGGATGTGTTCAGCCACATTGAATCGCTGCCCATGTCCTTCTTTGACGGAGTCTACAAGGGGGATATCATCAGCCGCATCAGCTATGATATCGACAACATCAGCAGCTGTTTTTCCACCGACCTGGTCCATCTGCTGACAGGGGTCATCACTGTCACCGGTTCTCTGCTGATGATGATTATGATAAACCCCACCCTGACGCTGGTATTCTGCATCATCGTGCCGGTGTCCTTCCTGTTTGCCCGGAAGATCACCAAGTACACCCGCAAGCTGTTCCGACTCCAGCAGTACAAGTACGGGGAGCTTAACGCCTATGTGGAGGAGGCGCTGACCGGTCAGAAGACCCTGAAGGCCTACTGCCACGAGCAGGCCAGCGTGGAGGGCTTCCACAAGGTCAACGGGGAGCTGAACGATTCCGGCTATAAGGCCCAGTTCTTCTCCAGCATCGTCATGCCGGTGATGAACTTTTTAAGCAACCTGGGCTTTTTGCTGGTCAGCAGCTTCGGCGCGTTCCTGATGCTCCGGGGCAGGCTGGATATCAGCAACCTTTCCAGCTTTATCCTCTATTCCAAAAAGTTCTCCGGGCCTATCAACGAGACGGCAAATATCATCAACGTCATTCAGTCCGCCTTTTCCGCCTCCGAGCGCGTTTTCTCCATTCTGGAGGTAACACCGGAGGCCCGCGAGGAGGAGACGCGCCATCTGGAGGAGGCCAAGGGAGAGGTTGACATCCACGACATCTTTTTCTCCTACCTGCCGGACAAGGAGCTTATCACCCACTTCAGCCTGAAGGCACCCAAGGGAAGCCATATCGCCATTGTAGGGCACACCGGGGCGGGCAAGACCACCATCGCCAACCTGCTGATGAAATTCTACAACTACCAGAAGGGCGAGATACGCATTGACCGCAAGGACATCCAGAATATCGAGCGCCAGGATGTGCGCAGCCAATATGGAATGGTGCTCCAGGATACCTGGCTGTTCCAGGGCACGGTGATGGAGAACCTGCGGTACGGGCGGTTTGAGGCCACTGACGAAGAAGTGATAGCGGCCGCCAAGGCGGCGGATGCCCATGATTTCATCATGAAGCTTCCCCAGGGGTATGATACGGTCATATCCGAGGATGTCACCAGTATGTCCCAGGGGCAGAAGCAGCTTTTGACCATTGCCAGGGCGCTGATTGCCGACCCGCCCATGCTGATACTGGATGAGGCCACCAGCTCGGTGGACACCATCACGGAGAACAAGATACAGAAGGCCATGGACCTGTTGATGGAGGGGAGGACCAGCTTTGTAATCGCCCATCGGCTTTCCACCATCAGGAATGCGGATATTATCATTGTGATGGAGGAAGGGAAGATAGTAGAGCAGGGGCGGCATGAGGAGCTGCTGGAGAAGAAGGGCGCGTATTATACGCTGTACAACAGCCAGTTTGCGGATGTGTGACGCGGCGGAAAAATTCTACAATAACCCTTGAAAAAGATGAAGCCCAGTAATACAATAGAAAGGGCCTGTCTGCCATAGACAGGCCCCTGAAGTATATTCATACGACTCCCCCAGTTATTGCGGACAATGTCAAAATCAACAGAAAGGGCTTGAAAATTCCCGTGAAAGTGAAAAAAAGTAAAATGCTCCTCTTCTTTGCCGCCATGTGTATCTTTAACCTTGGGGCCAACTTTGCCCATCCCGTCACCCCCACTGTCATCAAAAATTTGCAGCTCCAAGACTATATGTTCGGCGTCGCCCTCGCCTCTATGATGATCTCCAACTTTGCCATGTCCCCCTTCTGGGGGAAGATCAACAGCTATCTCTCCAGCCGTGTGTCCCTGCTTATCTGTTGCTGCGGCTACGGAGCCGGGCAGATCATGTTCGGGCTGGCCAAAACAGAGCTGATGATCATTCTGGCAAGGATTTTTGCGGGTATCTTCACCGGGGGCATATTTGTCAGCTTTCTCACCTATGTGGTAAATGTCTCCTCTGAGGCGGAACGGCCCACCAACCTGATGATAACCGCCACCATCCAGAGCGTGGCAAGCGCCTTTGGATACCTGATTGGGGGACTGCTGGGGGAGATATCCATCTTCATGACCTTTATGGTCCAGGCCGGGACACTCATCGGGGTGGGCGTCCTCTTCTTTCTGGTGGTGGAGAAGGACAGCACCCTTTCTGTCAAGGACATTGCCCCGGCACAGTTTATTCGGGAAGCCAATCCCTTTGCCGCCTTCCTGGACAGCCGCAAATTCATGACCGCGGTGTTCGCGCTGGCCTATGGGGTGGTTTTGTTTTCCAACCTTGGATATTACGCCTATGAGCAGTGCTTCAACTACTATATCAAGGACCAGTTCGGGCTGACCTCCTCCTATAACGGGGCTATCAAGGCGGTGGTCGGTTTTATCTCGCTGGCGGCCAACTCCACCATCTGCCTGTGGATTATCCGCAAAACGGACAGCAAAAGGTCGGTGATCCCGGTGCTGCTCTGCTGCGCGGCGGCAATTTTCGGGGTCATTGCCGCGCCGGATATTGCGCTGTTTATGATTATCAACGTGGTGTTTTTTGCCTTCAATGCCGTCAGCATCCCGGTGGTGCAGAACGTTGTGGCGGACGGCGCGCAGGAGGGACAGGGCAGCATGGTCATGGGCTTTTATAACGCCATCAAAAACCTGGGCGGAATCATCGGCTCGCTGACCGCGGGCTTCATCTACAGCTCCGGGCCGAAGCTTTCCTTTGTGTTCGCCTTTGCCGCCTTTGTGCTGGCCGCCGTATGCGCCTTTGTTTACATGAAATGTGGCGGAGTGAAAAAGGGAGAAAACAAGTAAAATGGCTGTAACATAAAAAGGTCAGGTCCCGCTGCGGAGACCTGACCTTTTTGTTGATAAAAGAAAATCCCATTATTTATAAATCTGGATGTTGCCAATCAGGGGAAGGGGCTTTACCTTGCCCTGGACGCAGTTGACGATGCCCAGAATCATAAAGACCAGAACGACAATGGAGAGAATCCCCAGAAGGGATACAATCCTCGACAAAACCATGACAACCAGATTCAGGATGAGCAGGAGAATGCCCTGGTTTACATGGAAGCGGCAGAACTCCGAATCCTTTCTTGCCAGCATGGGAATCAGCAGAAAGATTCCGAAGTAGCTGAGAATCGCCATGTACTTGTTTGCCTGGATATCCTCATCAGAGGGAATGATGATAGGGTTTTCCGCCATAGAGAACAACTCCTTTTAAATATTAAGATTCTGTTACTATTATACATGCTTCTTGTCGAATTGTCTATAGATTTTTAAACTATTTCAGCTTGATTTCGTCGGGGCGGACGGAATAGCACCGCATATCCAGCGCCTCCCCGTCAAACCTCCGGTACATTCCCCGCAGCGTCCCCTCATACGCAAATCCACACCGCTCCAGCAGATGGACAGATCGTTCGTTCCCCGGCTGGCAGTAGGCCGTCACCAGCTGGGCCCCCTTTACCTCAAAGGCGTACCGCGCCGCCGCCCTGACCGCCTCTGTCATCAGCCCCGCTCCCCACCAGTCCAGGGACAGCGCGTACCCGATCTCCATCGCCCGCAGGCCCTTTCGCCTCCGGTCATCCGTAAGCTCCAGTGTGCCCACAACCTTATCTCCCTCCCGGAGCGCCACAGCCCAGACTCCCATCTGCCGGTATAGGGACATGGCCCTGGCGGAATCTCCGGGGGACCGGTGGGGCTGCCACCCCGCCGAAGGCCCCACCAGAGGATTGCTGGCGAATTCCCAAAGATTGTCCGCGTCTTCCCCCTTCCAGTCCCGGAGCAGAAGCCGGGGAGTGGTCAGCGTGGGTAATGCCATAGGAACCGCCTCCTGTTTGTCAGTCAGAATCCGGGGATAAGCTCTTAGAGCCTATTCCAGTATCTCCATCAGCTGCTCTCCGCTCATGCGCATGATGGCGCCGTCCACATCTCCCGCCTGTATCACCGATTCCGCCAGCTCCTGCTTGGCCTCCTGCATTTTGCAGATTTTTTCCTCAATGGTGTCCTTGGCGATAATCTTATAGACCTGCACGCTGTTTTTCTGCCCAATCCGGTAGGCCCGGTCGGTGGCCTGGTTCTGGGCCGAAAGGTTCCACCAGGGGTCGTAGTGTATGACCACATCCGCCGCTGTCAGGTTCAGCCCCGTGCCCCCGGCCTTCAGGGAGATGAGGAATACATCCGTATCATCCCGGTTGAATTGGTTTACCATCTTGGTCCGGTTCTCCTTGGAGGTGGAGCCCTTCAGGGTAAAATAGCGGATTTCCTCCCGCTCCAGCCGCTTTTCCAGAATGGACAGCATGGAGGTGAACTGGGAAAAGAGCAGTACCTTGTGCCCGCCCTCCTTGGCGGAGCGTATCAGCTCAATGCACACGTCCTCCTTTGCCCCGCCCCCCTCGTAGTTTTCCAGGCAGAGGGAGGGATCGCAGCAGAGCTGACGCAGCCGGGTCAGCATGGAGAGGAACAGAATGCGGTTGCCGCTGCCGGGGGCGGTCATATCCTCCGCCACCTGCTTGCGGGCCTGGGCGGCATAGGCCAGGTAGACCTTTCGCTGTTCGCCGGACATGGTGGCATAGAGGATGGTCTCGGTTTTGCTGGGCAGCTCCTTGAGGACCTCCTTCTTCATCCGGCGCAGGACAAAGGGGAGCACCAGCTTGCTCAGCTGTTCCAGGGCGTTCTGGTCCTTCAGCTTGACGATGGGCAGCTCGAATTTCTCCCGGAAGCGGGAGTAGCTGTACAGAAAACCGGGCATCAGGAAGTCAAAAATGCTCCAAAGCTCGCTCAAACGGTTTTCCACCGGCGTGCCGGTGAGGGCGAACCGCTGACGGCTCTGGATTACCTTTACCGCCTTGGCGTTCTGGGTGGTGTGGTTTTTGATGTACTGGGCCTCGTCGATGATGTGGTACTGGAAGGAGAGCCCCTCGTACAGGGGGATATCCCGCTTCAGTAGGTCGTAGGAGGTGACTGCCACGTCAAACTGGTCTATGGAGGCGATTTCCTCCTTTCTCTGGGCCGTGTCCCCGGTGACGGTGAGCACCTGGAGAGAGGGGGCAAACCGGCGTATCTCGCTTTCCCAGTTGTACACCAGGGAGGTGGGGCACACCACCAGGGAGGGAAGACAGTTTTCCTGGGGCTCCTCCCGGTAGGCCAGCAGAAGGGCAATCACCTGAAGGGTTTTCCCCAGGCCCATATCGTCGGCCAGGATTCCGCCGAAGCGGTACTGCTCCATGGTCCGCAGCCAGCGGAAGCCCACCTTCTGATAGTTGCGCAGAACGTGGCGGAGGGAATCGGGGACCTCAAACTCGCTGTCCTCCACGGCCTTGATTCCCCGGAGAAGGTTGCGGTAATACCGGTCCCGCGTGAGTATTACATCCCCCTGCCCGCTGAGCACCTTGTCCAGATACAGGGCGCGGTATTGGGGAATGCGGATGGCATGTTCCCTGAGCTGTTCTCTTGTCAAATCCAGGCCGTCCACAAGCTGGGACAGTCCGCCGAAGGCGTTGCCCTCCAGCTGCAAAAAGCGGCCGTCGGTGAGGCGGTAATACTTCTGTCCCAGACGGTAGGCGCTGAGGACCTCCGTCAGCTCCTCCAGGGGGAAGTCCCCCGCGTCGATTTCCATCTCCAGCAGGTCGTTCTCCATGCGGACCCCCACCGAGACCCTGGAGGAGGGCAGTATCCCGATGCCGGTAAAGCGGTCGGTGACATGGACGGCAGCGGCGTTCTGCATCAGCGCCGGCAGCCCCTCCGAGATGAACTGATACAGCTCCTCGTCACTGCCCTCCAGGTACAGGCGGCTCCGGTCCGGCTCAATGTGGGGAAACTGCTTTTGGGTGAGTATCTTCATCTTAAACTCCCCCCGCCGGTCCCGCTTGCCCTGAATTTGGGGCTGCTCCGCGGCGTAGGGGTTGAACTCCTCCTGGCCGTACCGGTACACCACCTTGGCGGTAATGCGGGAGCGGCTGGGGGCGTCCAGGAAAAACTCCACCTCCAGGGGGTCGGGGAAGAAGGTCTCCATCTTTTCCAAATCGCCGATAAAGTTCAGGATATCCCGCACCGCCGGAAGGACGATGCCGCAGAAGGAGGGCATCTCCTTGTGGGCGATGTACAGATATCCGTCCGCCCTGGCGAGGGTGTCCAGAAACTCCCCGGCCCGCTGGGTAAACGACTCGGTACAGCAGTGGATGGTATTGTGTATCAGCAGATAGCAGTGCTCCTCGCCGTGAAAGATGCGGTAGGAATCGGTGCTGAAGGTAAAGCCGGAGGGGGACCACCGCACCGATATTTCCAGGGAAGGATCGCCTGTCACGGGGATATACTCCTTTTCCTGGGCGTCCTTCTCCAGGCGCAGCGACAGGGGCTGCTCTATTTCGGCATACAGTTGGAACAGTTGATCCAGGGCGGAGGGGGAGAGGGGGAGGTATCTTTTATCGGCAATCCCGCTGCCGTGGACATAGAAGCTCTGATACTCCTTGTATTTATCCAGCACAAACTTCACTATGCCCTGGTACTGGGGCAAAAAGGAGTCCATGTGATGGACCACCTTCAGATTTTTTCCGTAGCTGCTGGTCCGGCTGAACTCCATATCCGCGCAGAACAGCGCCAAATCCTTTACGATATACTGGCGCTTTTGGCCGATAGTCATGCTCAGCTGAAGGCGCTTATAGAGGTCAAAGGACAGACAGAGGTGTGCCGACAGCTTGTCATCGGTCTGCATGGAATTGGCGAGGACCTGGCCGTCCTCCTCGCTCTGGTACCGTTCCAGCATACGGATGGCGTGATAATCGGTCCGGCGGTAGTCCGTATCCTTCAGCACCCCGTTTTTTTTCAGCAGCTGGGAGGCGGGCCGCACGGAGCTGGCCTTTTGGTCGTCGATATATCGAAAAAGCAGGGCGACGCCATGGCGGCACAGGCCCGCGCCGTTTACGGCCTTACTGCATCCGCACTGATACCAGATGGGGCGGCCATCGCCGCTTAGGGCGATGGTGACGCTGTAGGACTGCTGTTCGCTGTCCAGAACATTGGAGGAGAGGACAGTCTGGCCCTCCTGATTGGTGCCGCGGCGGTAGGAATAGATGCCGCGGGAGTTGTAATCGCGGTATCCGGCGCAATACTCCGGGGGGCTGGAGGCGAGCTGTTTGATGACGGCGGTAGTTATGTACATTCGCAATGAACCTCACTTGCAGATTTATCTCCTTTTATTTTACCATGAAGCGCGGAAACTGGCAAGGCGCGAAAAAAACACGAAAAACCCAAGCGGTATCTTGCACTCAGAAAATAGCATATTGACTTTTGCGGTCGCATATGGTAAATAGTTTTGCGACCGCAAAAGGAGGTGAAGTATGGCCGCTAAAAAAATAGGGCGTCCTACTGATAGTCCAAAAGACATTGACATCAAAATCCGCTTTGACAAAGAAACCGTGGATAAGCTGGAAATATGCAGTGAGAAAATGCAGATTACCAGAGCAGAAGTAGTCAGGCGTGGTGTCAGAAAGATGTATGACGACCTTGACAAAAAATGAGGGAAGCGGCGCTCTACTCACCACAGTAACACACCACTTCCCCAGTCGACCATTGCCAAAAGGCAAAAGCGACGTAACTATTATATCATGCGTCAGCTTTCCTTTCAAGCAGTATCGGATAAAAAAGAGAAAGGAAGGAGGATGTTCTATGAGGGAATCCATGGTGCGGGAAATCTATTATGGCAATCTCAACCCGTGGGAACGAAAGCGTGTATACAATCCCGAACGTATCGCGCTTAATGATAAAATCGACGGCATAGTAGAGCATTTCAAAAACCTGCTGACACCCGAAGAATACAAGAAGTTTGAGGAAATGCAAGAGTTGGAATCGCAGGCTGAGGCAGAAGATGAGGTAGACCTTTTTGAATACGCCTTCTGCATGGGCGCATTTCTGATGATTGACATTTTCGGCTGCGATTGGGCAACGGGAAATGATTGACCGTGCGGGAAAATAAATCACACGCAGAGAGAGGATTGCCAAACGGCGGTCCTCTCTTTCGCCGTTCCGCCGCGGAAATCAAAAAAAGTCCTTCCCGCCGGCAAACCGCCAGGGCGGGAAGGACCGTGAAAGCCGAATTACCGGCGCTTCATAGCAGCAAGGCCAAGGAGCAGGGATGCGGCCGCGGCGGCCACAGCGATGCCGGTGGAGGCGCTTGCGCCTGTTTCAGGGTTGTCATTGTCGGAGCCGTTGTTGGTCCCGTTGTTGTTATTGTTGTTATTGTTGTTATTGTTGTTATTATTGTTATTGCTGTTGTCGTTGTCTGTTCCGTCGTTGACGTTGTCCTCAATCTCCGCGGAGTTGCCCAAAGTGGAGTCCGTCAGAACGAATTTGCCCATCTCCTTGGTGGAGAAGGTCACTTCGGAGGTGTCGGAATCGTACTTGGAGTCCATGCGGGTGAGAACGCCGTCGTTGTAGCGGTACACGACGAAGTTGTCGTCGAAGGAATCCGCCTCCTGGGATACATCAATGCTTACTCTGGCGGTGTAGTCGAACTTGGGGTTGGCAGGGAAGGTGATGAATTTGAACTGATTGTCCTCGAACTTGGTCTCAATCTCCGGGATGCCGGAGGAGGTGGAGTAGAGGTTGCGGTCCTTCAGCCCGCCGACGCGGACATTGATGGTCCAGTCGCCGTTGGTGAAGGAAGCGGCCTTGCCGCTGGTGTAGCTGTTGATTTCGTCAAACTGGTCCTCGGTGATGACAGGGGCGTCGTTGGAGATGAAGATAGGCTCCTCTACCGAGGCGGAGAACAGCTCGTCGTCAGAGATGGTGGGGTAGCCGACCTTGAAGGCCAGGGTCTTTTCATGGACAACGTCGCCGCTCTTGGTGTTCACCAGACGCACCTTGTACTCTACATCGGTCTGCTTGGTGGGATAGCCTCCCTTGGGCTTGGCGATGAGGTAGTACTTTCCGCTGGACTTCGCTATTTTAAACGATTCCATGGAGCTGCGTCCCATCTTGCTTTCCACCAGGAACTTGTTGCCGGTCAGTTGGTCGTCGGTGAAATCGGCTGCGCCGGTATCCACCTTTTCGCCGTCGGACGCGGTGGTGTACTGTAAACGGAAACGGTATTCTTTGCCGGGCGTAAGGATGCCGCCATTTATGTCTACATCATCGTCTTTTACAAAGGTGATGCTGGAAATGGCAGGCGCCGACTCTCCCTCAGCAAAGACAGTCATAGCGGTCGTTACCGCCACGGTTGCTGCTGCAAGCAGGATTGCCAACAGTTTTTTCATATCGGGTAAACCCTCCTGATAATGGTTTTATACCTATCCGTGCTCCCTGAGCAGTTGCCGGAAAACGGAGGACCGGAGGTCACGCCGGGCGTGCCTTGGCGGACTGCCGCACCGGCAATCTGGGCCATGGATAAGTATGAGCATCAATTCAGCTTCCCGTGCTGTCCCGTCTGCTCATAAGCTAGTATCGGAAGGTTTGCGCTGAATTATAACTGGCTTATTTTTCCAATTTTAATTTTTCTTCAAAGAAATCCCCTTCAAAGGGACAAAACCGCTTTTAGCCAATGAATTGCAGATAAAAATCGGGCCTTCAAAACCATATGGGCAGGTTTTCGGTCCGATTTTTATGTCTCTGTTTTTATGTCACTTGGCGCTTTTCGCGCTGGTGCTCCCGAATCCGCCGTTGCGCCGGTCGGAAACGCTGTCGTCCAGGGTGATGCCGAAGGGGAGGAATATCCCCTGCATAAAGCCGGTCCCCGCCTCCAGCTCCAGAGTTTTACCCTGTTTGGAGTCGTTGGTCAGCTTACAGAAAATGTGGCCCTCGTTGTCCGACTGCCAGTAGTCGCTGTCGATAATCCCCACGGTGTTGTCCAGCTGTAATCGGTACTTAAAGCCCAGGCCGCTGCGGGGGAAGCAGGCCAGCACCCAGCCCTCCTCCATCCTCACCCGGATGCCGGTGGGAATCTTCACCGTCTGCCCCGGCTGGATGGTAAAGGGAGCAGGGGCAAAGAAGTCGTACCCGGCGGAGCCGCTGGTCCCCCGGCGGGGAAGGAGAATACGGGAATAGATTTCCTCCGCCTGACAGGCGGTTTGATCAAAGGTGTCGGTCCAATCCTTTATAAACTGTTCCGGGCTGACCTTTGCAAAAGAAGCGATACGAAGCATAGCTCTATCCTTTCCACAGCACCGCCGAACCGGCGGCCAACGATTTGGGTACATCAATAATTCTCTGGTTGCTGCTGCCGCACCAGTGGAGCCGGTTGTCCTTCAGGGCCTCCACAAAGGGGCCGTCCACCAGCACATCCACTAGGGGGAGCCAGGGAAGCTGCTGAACCGCCGGTTCCTCCCACAGGTACCCGGTGTACAGCCAGATGGTTTTGTCCGGAAATCGCCCCTTCAGCGCCTGGCAGAGCCGCCCGATTTCTTCCCGGTTGGACGGATACAAAGGATCGCCGCCGCTGAAGGTGATGCCGGACATATAGTCCCTGCCCGCCGCCTCCATTAGCTCCTCCCCGGCGGCCCGGTCAAAGGGCAGCCCGCCCTGGGCATCCCAGGTGATGGGGTTGTGGCAGCCGGGACAGCGGTGGCCGCAGCCAGCTACCCACAGGACCGTCCGCAGGCCGCTGCCGTTTTTCATATCGTCCTTGGTAATGTTGTGGTATCTCATATCACATACTTTTCCTCTCCCGGATTTCCGCCATTTTCGCTGCGTTGAGGCGGGTGTCCCCATGGACCCGGCTGTAGGAAAGATATCCGTTCATCCGGTCGATTTTGGTCAGGTTGCTGCTGCCGCAGACAGGGCAGACGTCCATTTCCAGCTCCTCGTGGCCGCAGTCGTCGCAGTAGGACAGGGAGAGGTTGACCCCCTCGTAAAAGCCCTTTTTCATGGCCCGGCGGACCAGGGTGCGGATGGCGTCCAGGTTATATTCAATGGGATAGCGGACATACTGTATCTTGCCGCCGTTGGAAAGTCCCCAGAACCGGCCTTCCAGGTCCTGCTTCTCAATAGGAGTGATGTCCTCGGTCACATGGCAGTGGAAGCTGTTGCTGACATACTCCCGGTCGGAGACGTTTTTGACAACGCCGTATTTTTTCCGGAACTGCTGTATCTGAAGGCCGCAGAGGTTCTCCGCCGGAGTGGCGTAAATGGCGTAAAGATTGCCGTCCTCCCGCTTGAACTCCGCGATTTTTTCGTTGATGTGGGCAAGGGTATCCACCGCGAACTGCCCGTCCTCCACCAGGGATTTGCCGTTGTATAGCTCCTGAAGCTCGTTGAGGGCGGTAAAACCGAAGGAGGCGGTGGCGGTCTTCAGCAGGGGCTTAATCTTGTCGTACAGCCCCAGATGTCCGCCGTAGAACCCGCCCTGGCAGTAAGCCAATGGATTGGTGGAGGCCCGCATCTCCCCCAGGTAGGCGTAGGTGCGGATGTGAAGCTGGCGGATCAGCTCCAGGTAGTAGTCCAGAACCTGGTAGAAGGGCTTTCCCTCCTCCAGGGATTTGGCGTAGATCATAGGGAGATGGAGGCTTACCGCGCCGATGTTGAAGCGGCCCACAAAGACGGGCTTGTCCGACTCGTCGGCGGGCTCCATGCCGCCCCGTTCAAACCAGGGGGACAAAAAGGCCCGGCAGCCCATGGGGCTGATGATTCTCCCGTATTTTTTGTACATCTCCGGTACATAGCCTTCCCCGGTGAGGCTGAGCCAATCCGGATACATGGAGCGGCTGGAGCAGGCAATCCCTGCCTCAAACACGTCCTCCAGCTCCCCGCCGGGGCCGTGGAGGGCCTCGGCGTACAGGAAAACCACCTTGGGGAACAGAACCGGCTTTTTGTGGCCCTTCTTTCCCTCGCCGCCCCGGCGGACATTCAGCATGGTGATGGCCGCCATTTTGGCAAAGGGGGTGCGGCCCACGCCGATGGTCATGGTGATGAAGGGATAATCCCCCCGGCTGGAGGCCACGGTGTTGAACTTGTATTCCCAGCCCTGGAAGCCCTGTTCAAAGTTGACCTGCACATCCTGTATGGCTTCCCGCTCGGCGGCTTCCGGGGAAAGGCCCAGTCCGCGGTAGCGGTCGTAAAATTTCTGGAAGCTGGCCTGAGCGTAGGGCTCCAGGATTTCGTCCACACAGGGGACGGTAAAGCCGCCGTACTGCTGGCTGGCCGCGCTGAGCACAATGTCCCCGATCACGTCAAAGGCCACGTCCAGGGTTTTGGGCTCGTTGTACCACAGGTTGCCCATTTCAAAGCCGCCCCTCAGCACCGCCGCCACGTCGAAGAGGCAGCAGTTCATGGTGTCCCGCCGGGCGGACATGTCGTGGATATAGATATAACCGTCCCTGCACGCCTGGAGCTCCTCTACGGTGAGGAAAAATTTCTTATACAAGCTCTTGTTCAGCTCGTTGAGGATCAGGCTGCGCTTGGTGGAAACCAGGGCGCTGTCGGCGTTGGAGTTTTCCTTGTCGCCAATGTACATAATCGACTGGCTCTTCTGATAAACCTCGTCCAGCATCTGGACAAAATCCTGCTTATAGTTCCGGTAATCCCGGTAGCTTTTGGCCACTTTGGGGTTGACCTGTTCCAGGGCGCCCTCCACCAGGTTGTGCATGGTGGGGATGGAAACCTCGGTCAATCCCTGTTCCTCGATGCTTCTTTCCACAAAGTTGCAGATTTTTCGCATCTCCTCCGGAGTAAAGGCAGCCAGTACGCGGGTGGATGATTTATTCACCGCAGTAATAACCTTCTGGATGTTAAACGGCTCCTTTGTGCCGTCCTTTTTGATTACGTATCTTGACTCTGTTGTCATCTGTCAACCGACCCGCCTTTCTATGGATACAGCGCCCCAATGTGGCGAAAACGCTGAATAAGCGACGGCGTGCCCGACTGTCCCCTGAAACAGGAGTCTTCATCCAAACACAATCCGTTGTAGCTCTTATATTAATCATACACAATATCTTGTGCGTTGTCAATAAGAAAACCGCGCAAAATCCGAAAGGATTTTGTGCGGCTATGAGCTGTACAAGGGGAAGTATTTTTTGCCCGCTTTGTCATTATACGGGAAAGAGAGGATGGGGTCAATGGAAAAATCAACTTAGTTTTTTCGCCCCGAAGCGCCGGAAGGGAAAAAACAGTGTTTTTATCCGATTTCTGAGGATACAGAAATCCATCTTGTGTATTTTTTGTCAATGTTTTATCGTATATTAATCTTTTTTCGGGGCCCAGCTCCAGTCAATGCCGGCCAGTGCCGCCTGCTTGTGCTGCTCCTTTCGCGGGATTCTGTAAATTCTTCCGTCCTTTTCAAACCGCGCCCCGGTTTGCTTGAAGTGGAAGGGGACTCCGGCGGCGGCGCACTGCTCCCGCAGGGAGAGCACCCACTCAAACCGGCAGAGCCGTGCCGCCTCCCCCGATTCTCCCCCCGCAACCAGCCCCTCAATCCATCCTCCCAGATAGCGGGACAGGTCAATGGGCCCCAAAAGGGGTTCACAGACAATCTGCTTGTGGCGGATAGGCGCTTCCAGGAAGATGGGGAGCCGGAAGTCCGCCCGGTCCTGGTTTTCCGTGGTGCAGCAGATGGTCACGTTTTCATAGCCGTCCCCCCAATCGGAGGGGATTGCGTCGTAAAACCGGTGAATCCGCTTGGTGATAAAGAGAAAATGGAGGTCCTGGCGCTGGCGCATCATCTCCCAGGCCTGGGGCCGCCAGGGGTCCGCGTCCTCCAGGAAAAAATCCGAGGTAAAGCAGGTATAGAGAACCTCCCCAGAGGGAATTTTGTATTCCCCGAAACGGTTTTTCCGAGCCGGGAGGTCGAAGTCGGAGGTTTTGCAAACCTGGGAGCTGTCTCGCTGGTATTTGGCGTCCATCCGGTAGACATAGCAGTTGGCGCAGCCGGGGCTGATTTTGTGGCAGCCGTGCCAAAGGTTCCATTGCGCCATATGGGGTTCCTCCTGTGGAAGTGGTTGATGGTTAATGGCTGGTAAAGGGAAAACCCGCCTTATCCAAGGATAAAGCGGGTTTTCCGTGGCGGAGAGAAAGGGATTCGAACCCTTGAACGGGTATTAGCCGTTACACGATTTCCAGTCGTGCGCCTTAGACCAGCTCAGCCATCTCTCCAGACATAGCCGCAAAGGTCACTTGCAGAGTGTTCACCTCAAACTGCCTTGTTATTATATCCGAAATGGAATCCTTTGTCAATAGTTTTTTCAAAAAAACTTTTTGAATGCTGGGGAAGAACCCACATCCTCCGGATCTTCCCCGGAACAATCGTTACAGAACCTTGGAGAGGAAATCCTTCAGCCGGGGGTTCTGGGGATGGGAGAAAAATTCGTTTGGTTCATTCTGCTCCACAATCACGCCGCCGTCCATAAACAGCACCCTCGTCCCCACTTCCCTGGCAAAGCCCATTTCGTGGGTGACAACCACCATGGTCATTCCCTCGTCCGCCAGCTCCCGCATGACCTCCAGCACCTCTCCGACCATCTCTGGGTCCAGGGCGCTGGTGGGCTCGTCAAAGAGGATTACGTCCGGGTTCATGGCCAGGGCGCGGACAATGGCAATCCGCTGCTTCTGTCCGCCGGAGATGCTGCCCGGATAGACGTCCGCCTTGTCCGCCAGTCCGATGCGTTCCAGCAGCCTGCGGGCGTTTTGCTCCGCCTCGGCCTTGGTCTGCCGCTTCAGGGTGACGGGGGCAAGGGTGATGTTCTGCATCACCGTCAGGTGGGGAAACAGGTTGAAGTGCTGGAACACCATTCCCATTTTGCACCGCACCGCGTCGATGTCCACCCCCTTGGCAGTGATATTCTTTCCCTCAAACCAGATTTCTCCGCCGGTGGGGGTCTCCAGCAGGTTCAGGCACCGCAGGAAGGTGGATTTCCCCGAACCGGAGGGCCCGATGACCACTACCTTTTCCCCCTTTTGTATGGTCTCGGTAATGCCGTTTAGGACCATATTGTCCCCAAAGCTTTTGGAAAGATTTTTAACCTCTATCACTTTTTGCCAGCCTCCTCTCCAAACGGCTGAAGACCTTCTCCAGCCCAAGGGTCATCGCCAGATAGATGAGCGCCACGGTAAACAGCGGCACCCAGGGGTTGTAGGTGGCGTTGCGGATCATATCACCGGCCTTGGTCAGGTCGGTGACGGCGATAAAGCTGGCCACCGAGGTTTCCTTGATCAGGGCGATGAATTCGCTGGTATAGGTGGGCAGCACCGCCTTGATGGCCTGGGGCAGGATAATCTTCCACAGCGTCTGGCTGTAGGAAAGGCCCAGAGAGCGTCCCGCCTCCATCTGTCCCTTGTCCACCCCCTGGATGCCCGCCCGGAAAATCTCGGTGCAGTAGGCCCCGGAGTTGATGCCGAAGGCAAGGCTTGCCACCAGAATCTCATTTTTGCCGGAAAAGATGACAAAACCGAAGATCATCAGCTGTGTCACCATGGGGATGCCGCGGA
>Ga0209064_1002401_pt1 | contig 21042 bp, 11 predicted proteins | sample Inofromicrocosms_FD_187498 | JGI IMG/M metagenome (GOLD analysis project Ga0209064, IMG submission 187498) | Mouse cecum microbial communities from Vienna, Austria - Inoculum for glucosamine and mucus D2O microcosms (SPAdes) (version 2) | ecosystem: Host-associated > Mammals > Digestive system >... | reverse complement strand
GGTGTGGGGCGGGGGAAAACTTGGAGATTATATCAAAGGGTTACCTATCGTTAAAAATGTCTACCCTGCGGATTTGCCGCAGGGGTGGCATACATCCTTTGAAATGATAGCCATAGCAATGGAGGGCAAACGCCTGGGACTGCATACAAAATCGCTGTTTGCCGTACCCAACAGCCTTACGGAGCAGATGGGCAATGATTTCAGAAGGCTGTACCCCAATGCAAATATTCTTGTGGCAACAAAGAAGGATTTTGAAAAGGCAAATCGTCTGAAACTGTTTGCAAAGATCGCTGCCAATGACTGGGATGCTGTTATTGTCGGTCACACACAGTTTGACCGCATGGGACTTTCTCCCGAGCGTGAGCAGGAGTACATAAAGGCAGAGCTTGAAAAGCTTCGTGAGGAGCTTGAATATGCTGCCGAATATGGTGAAAAGAGCTTTTCTGTCAAGAAGATTGAAAACGCAATTGCAAGCTATCAGGACAGGCTGAACAAGCTCAATGATGCTCAGGTGAAGGACGATTTCATAGATTTTGAAAAGCTGGGCTTTGACAAGCTGTTCATCGACGAGTGCCATATGTATAAAAATCTCGCCACAGCAACAAAAATGCACAATGTTTCGGGACTCGGCAGCGGAGGTGCGGCACGTTCCTTCAATCTGCTTATGAAGTCCAAGTATATGGACGAGATAACAGGCGGCAAGGGACAGACATACGCCTCGGGCACGCCTATCAGCAATAGTATGTGCGAGCTTTACACCATGATGAGGTATTTACAGGCAGATATGCTGAAAGACTGCGGCATCAATCATTTTGACGAATGGGCTGCCGATTTTGGCGAGGTAAAAACCGATTACGAATTAAAACCGGAATCTGATGGCAAGTATCAGCTCAAGACACGATTCGCAAAATTTACAAACCTTCCCGAGCTTATGGGAATGTTCAAGGAATGTGCAGATATTCGCACAGCCGATACTCTTGACCTTGAAAAGCCCGATGCACATTTCCATGAGATAGTGGCAGAGCCTTCAAGGACACAGAAAAAGCTGATAAAGTCCCTTTCAAAGAGAGCAACAGCAATCCGTGACGGAAAGGTTGATCCTCGTGAGGACAATATGCTTGTTATAACCAACGACGGCAGAAAGATAGGGCTTGACCAGCGACTTATTAACCCGATACTTGAAGATGAAGAAGGCTCAAAGGTAAATCTCTGCGTAAAAAATGTATTTGATATTTACAGCAGAACAGCAGACAAGCGCAGCACACAGTGTATTTTCTGCGATATGTCCACTCCAAAGTCCGACTCCCGACAGGACAGATTTGAGGTTTACAGACCTAACAGCAGCAAGGAGCTTGGCTATGAGCTTCTCCGCAAAAAGATAGGGCTTGGCAATGGTGATGAGGATAATCCGAAGAACATAAACACATTTGTCGATGTAAAAAGCTACATTGACAAGCATTCTCCCGAGCAGTCCGACAAGCTGAGTGAGGGCGATATTGTGGTTATCCGCAAGCCGAACATGGACGATGGGAAGATATATTCTCAGGCAGCTATATTTGAGGATGGAAAGCTGAATGATGTAAATTCCGTTGAACTGCTTGAAAAACTGCTTATGTCCGATGTTGAGGATATTCCTCCAAAGGAATTTAACGTGTATGATGACATTAAGGGCAAACTTATGGACAGGGGAGTACCTGAAAATGAGATTGCTTTCATACACGATTATGAAACTGCTGAACAGAAGCAGAAGCTCTTTGATAAAATGAATGCCGGAGAGGTCAGAATACTGCTCGGCTCAACGCAGAAATGCGGTGCGGGTATGAATGCGCAGGCGAAAATGATTGCTTTACATCATTTAGACTGTCCGTTACGTCCGTCTGACATGGAGCAGCGTAATGGTCGAATTGAGCGTCAGGGCAACGAAAACCCCGAGGTCGATATCTATCGTTACGTTACCAATAAATCCTTTGACAGCTATTTATTCCAGATCCTTGAGAACAAGCAGAAATTCATTTCACAGGTCATGACAAGCAAAACTCCCGAGCGAACCTGTGCGGATATGGACGAAACTGCCCTTGATTATGCGGAAGTAAAGGCACTCTGCGCAGGCAACCCTTTGATTAAGAAGGAAATGGAGCTTCAAACTCTCATAAAAGACCTGAAAATGGAGAAGGCAAGATACTCCGAACACATTTATGAGCTTCAGGATAATATTCGTGTAAAGATACCTGAAAAGATACATCTGAACGAGCTTATTATTTCGCATCTCCAGAAGGATGTGGATACAGCAAGCAAGGCTCCGAAGGTTATTGACGAGGACGGAAAGGAAACTCACCCTGTTACTATAATGGGTACGGTGTATAATGACCGCAAGGAGGCAGGTGCAAAGCTGAAATCGCTCATAGCTGCCAATGCAGCAAGAATAGCAGACGGCAAAGATTTTGAGATAGGCGAGTACCGAGGCTTCAAGCTGTCCATATTCTTCGATACCCTTTCAAAGCACGTTAAGGCTTGCCTTGATGGTGAGAAGCACCATTACTGCGATTTGAATCCCGAAACGGACACAGGAAACCTTATCCGACTGGATAACTGTATCAATAATATCCAGAAAAGCATTGACGAACTGAAATCTTCAAATGACACCATGAGATCGGAGCTTGAGCAGATGAAAGCCGATGTGGACAAGCCGTTCTCAAAGGCAGAGGAGCTTCTGAAAGCCGAAACCGAGATTGAGGAGGTTCACCTCCAGCTGACGCAGTTTGAAATGACAGATGATACGCTGCAGAAAGAGGTTTTTGAACGCCTTGCAGATATGTTTCCGCAGGTGCTTGAAGGGGACAGCGAGTATATGAGATACAGTGTAAATGGCGGTGAGGATCTTCATGTGGAAATGAATGGCGATGTTCTTACCATTTGTCAGACCTATGAGCAGAACGGTGATCTTATGTATGATCCGAGGATTGACCTGAGGGTTGATTATGATAATCAGAAGGTTATTCCGTTATCCTTTGAAAACAGCAGTATGGGGGTGTATCAGGAGTACGATATATCTGCTCTCACTCCCGAAGTTGCAAGGGATATGAATGATGCTCTTGAATTTATGGACGGTAATATGCTAGACCAGATTGAAGAAGCGGGTTATGAGCCTGCGGAGAATGATATGGACAGGGATAAGGATATTCATAGGGATAATATGAGTAGATAAATATTTGTATAATATAATCCGTCTGCACCGATTATGGTTTGGGCGGATTATTTGCGTGAATCGTTGATTTTAATGAAAATGTAATCAAATATTTGTTTGACATAATAAACAAATTGTGATATAATTTAATATGTATAACTATGCACAAAAGCAATGGTGAAGTTGTTGTCAAAATAATAATGGAAAGGGTGCTGTATATGGCTAAAAAAGCAGTAGAAAAAGCACTGAACATAGATAATATTTTATTCAACTGCCGGGATATCCTTCGTGCGGCAAGAAACTCAGGCTCGTTCTTTGAAAAAAGAGATATGATGCTTACACTTGTATTTCTGCGTTTCATAGGCGAAAAGTATGAGGACGGTATTGAAAAACTCCGCAAGACATTGAACGAACAGGGACTTGATCCCGACGATGAGAATATCAAGGCAGCGTTTTTTGATGATGTGACATTCACCGACGGTACATATAATCTGCCGGAGGAAGCTCGCTGGTCAACTATCATCAATACCCCTGCTCCGTCACTAAACGTTGCACTTGACACAGCTCTTCACAGCATTGCACTCAGCTCGAAGGATCTGAAAGGCTGCTTTATTGAGGGTACATTCACAACAAGAAATCTCGCTCCGAATGATATTAAGAAGCTTGTTGATGAAGTCAATAAGATTAGTCACAAGGCATTTGGAAAGGAAAAAGACCTTATCGGACGAGTTTATGAATACTTCCTCAAGGAATTTGCTGTAAACGCAACCAAGGAAGAGGGCGAATTTTATACTCCTCACGATGTTGTTCAGCTTATTGCATCTATGATAGAGCCTTACGACGGCACACTTTATGACCCTTGCTGCGGTTCGGGCGGTATGTTTATTCAGAGTGCCGAGCTTGTCAAGTCAAGGCAGGGGGATATAAACAGGATAAATATATACGGTCAGGAAAAAGATGCCGCAACATATCGTCTTGCAAAAATGAATCTTGCACTCAGAGGATTGAGCCATAATCTCGGAGAAACCAACGATTCTTCCTTTACGCACGATCTTCACAAGGGCGTATATTTCAACTATATCATGGCAAACCCACCTTTTAATCTCAAGGGCTGGTATGATGATAACCTTAAATCCGATGCACGTTGGTCGGGCTATGACACTCCGCCCGAAAGCAATGCCAACTATGCGTGGATACTGCACATGCTTTCACATCTCAAAACCTCTGACGGTGTTGCAGGCTTTCTCCTTGCTAATGGTGCGCTCAATGACAGCGATACATTGGAGATACGCAAAAAGCTGATTCAGAATGATAAGGTCGAAGCTATTGTTGTTCTTCCGAGAGAGCTTTTTATTACGACCGATATAAGCGTTACGCTGTGGATTCTTAATCAGAACAAAAAAGGCGGCAGCTATCACGGCAGAACTCTCCGCAATCGTGAGAATGAAATTCTGTTTATAGATCTTCGTCAGTGGACAGAAAACCCCGTAAAGGGTGAAAACAAGAAGAAAGTGTTGCTTGATACTGCACAGATAGAAAAGGCGTCCGAGATATATCACACATGGCAGTCGGAAGGCACTGACGGAGCAAATTACGAAGTTCCCGAGCTTTACCGCAGTGTCGGTATTGCCGAGATAGGGAAGAAAGGCTGGACGCTCACACCAAGCAAGTATATCGAGTTTATCGACCATGACCTTGAAATTGATTATGAAAAGGAAATGGCTCGTATTCAGGCTGAAATGCGTGAGGTTATGAAGCAGGAAAAGGAATCTCAGCAGATGTTGGAAGAAGCATTCAGGGGGATCGGTTATGGCATTGACTAAGTATAAACTTGGGGAATTAATCCAACAGAGAAGAGAAAAATATGACGGTGAAGAGAATCTTCCGGCATGGGGAGTTTCAAGGGAAGGATTTATTTCACCCAAACAGGATGGAGCAGATACATCAATCTACAATGTCTATTATAAAAATGACTTTGTGTTTAATCCTGCAAGAATGGAATTAAATTCAATAGCATTAAACATATTTTTTGATAAAGCAATGTGTTCATCGTTATATGAGGTGTTTTATGTTAGTCGTACAGATATTCTTTTGCCGGAATATCTAAATATATATGTTAAAAGAGATGAATTTGCTCGAAAATGTTGGTTTGAAGCTGTTGGTTCTGCACGAAACTATTTTCGAGTATCAAATCTATCAGAGTTCGAAATTGAACTCCCTCCTCTCTCAATCCAGCAGAAATATGTTGATATCTACAATTCTATGTTTGCCAATCAGCAAAGCTATGAGCGTGGGTTGGAAGATTTGAAGCTTGTTTGCGATGCTTATATTGATGAACTTAGAAAAATCAATCCGCTTAAGCGTTTGGGAGATTATATTTCAATATGTGACAATCGTAATGAGCAAATGGAATATGGAATTGATGATGTAAGAGGCATTTCAATTGAAAAGAAATTCATAGACACAAAAGCAAATATGGAAGGAGTATCACTCAAACCATACGCTATTGTTTATCCAAATGAATTTGCTTATGTTACCGTTACATCAAGAAATGGTGAGAAAATATCTTTGGCAAGAAATGATAGCGAGAAAGCGTATATATGCTCATCTTCGTATGTGATTTTTAAAGTGAACGATAGTAAATCATTGTTACCGGAGTATTTATCTATGCTGTTTGAAAGAAGTGAATTTAATAGATACGCACGATATAATTCATGGGGAAGTGCAAGAGAAACATTTGATTGGAGTGAAATGTGTGATGTGGAATTTCCCGTACCGGAAGTATCTATTCAGCGAGAAATAGTCAATATTTTTAATGCTTATAATATTCGAAAGTCAATCAACGAAAAACTTAAATCCCAAATCAAATATATATGCCCGATACTGATAAAAGGCTCTATTGAAGAAGCAAGAAAATAAAGGGGATCAGAATTATGGCTAAGCTCAAAGAATATAACGGTCATTACTGCGAATCGGAATATGAGTATGCTTTTATAGGCTTTCTTGAAAATGAAGGCTGGAATTATTCTTCCGGAACGAACATCAAGCGTAATACTAAAAGAGATGTTCTTATTGCTGACGATTTCAAAGCGTTCCTGTCAAAAACAAATCCCGAACTGACAGCAGATGAGGTTGAACAGATATATGACAACGTGCGTCTTGTCGGTGCGGAAAGCGACTTTGCGACATTGCATAAGGTTTATGGTTGGATAGTAAACGGCGTTCAGTTTACACCTCAGAGCGGTTTGGCTGAAATGATTTCTCTTATTGATTTTGATACACCGGAAAATAATATTTTCCGTGTTGTAAATCAGTTTACTGTTGAATACACCAATAACGGACGCAAGGAAAACCGAAGACCCGATGTTCTGTTGTTCGTGAACGGTATGCCTTTATGTGTGATTGAGCTGAAAAATCCCGCAGATAAAAATGCTACCGTATTTGCAGCGTGGGAGCAGATAAACATTCGTTACTGGAGAGATATTCCACATCTTCTACATTACTGTCCTCTTGCCTGTATCTCCGACGGTGTAAAGACAAGGCTCGGTACTGTCCGCACACCCTATGAGCATTTTTATTCATGGCGAAGAGTAAATGACGGTGATCCTATATCAACTCTTCCTTTTGCCGAAACAGAAACAATGATAAAGGGCGTTTATTCTCCTGCACGTTTCCTTGAAATATTCAGAGATTATATCTATTTTCAAGATAGTATCTATGACAGCGATGAAGTTGAGATAGTATGTCGTTATCCGCAGTTTTTCGCATCGAAGCTCTTAAAGCAGAGTATAGTAAATTCAATCGTGACCCGAAGCGGAAAGGGCGGAACATATTTTGGTGCGACAGGCTGCGGAAAAACATACACCATGGCTTTTCTTGCCCGTCAGTTAGCACTCCGCTGCACGGATATTGCCGAAATCGGTTCACCGACTGTCATTCTTATCGTTGACCGTGACGAGTTGCAGAAACAGGGTGCAAAACTCTTTACAAAGAGCAAGGAATTTTTGAATCTTGGTGAAGTTACCGTTGTAAAGAACAGGACAAAACTGCGTGAGGAGCTTGGCGCAAGACAAAGCGGCGGTTTATATATCTGCACCATTCAGAAATTCTGTGACAGAAAAGAAGATAAGATAGGACTTATCAACGATCGCCGCAATATAATCTGTTTTTCCGATGAAGCACACAGAACACAGCTTGAACATTCAAAGAAGATACAGTTCAGCAAGGATGCCGATGAAAATATGAAAGCAATGGTGTCCAAGCCTTATGCCAAAGTGCTGAAAGAAGCATTCCCAAATGCAACATTTGTTGGATTTACGGGCACGCCTATTGCTGAAACATATCAGACCTTCGGCGATGAAATTGACAGATATACAATGGATCAGGCTGTTGCGGACGGACTGACAGTATCTATAAAATATCATCCCCGTATTGCAAAAGTCCTTCTTGATAATGAAAAGGTACAGCAGATAGAAAGCTATTACAAGCAATGTGCCGATGACGGAGCTACCTTTGAAGATGTTGAGGCAAGCAAAACCGCAATGAGTTCAATGGAAGTTATCCTCGGCGAACCATCACGATTGGAGCGGCTTGCGGCCGATATACACGATCATTATGTATCCTGCTGCAGCAACGATCCCGACAGAATACAGAAAGCAATGATAGTTTGCTCCACAAGAAAAATTGCTTATGACCTTTTGCAGAAGTTCAGGGAAAAATACCCCGAATGGTTTGAAGAAAAGAAAACCCCCGATGGTGTTATTGCGGCTGAAAAGGAGCTTAAAGAACTGAAACCAATGCCGTATATTGCCATGGTTTCAAGTGTGGGAAGCAATGACGAACCCGATATGTATAATTATCTTGGCGGTGTTCGCAATGATAAGCGTTCAGAGGAAATGGACGCTGCTTTCAAGCAGGAGAAATCCAACTTCCGTATCGTTATTGTTGTTGATATGTGGATAACGGGCTTTGATGTGCCTTCGCTTACATATCTGTATAATGACAAGCCGCTTAAAAAACATCTTCTTATCCAGACTATCAGCCGTGTAAACAGAAAATATCCCGGCAAGGATTACGGTATGATCATTGATTACATCGGTATTCGTGACAATATGCGTGAAGCGGTCAAGGTATATGGCGGCAACACATCCGTTGCTCCGACCGGTGACGATATTGAACAGGCAACAGCATTGTTCAGAGAAGAACTGGAGATACTGAAAAATCTTTTCCACGATTACGATTTAGCTCCGTTCCTGGATCCCGAATGTAACCCGATAATAAGATATCAGTTACTTGCAAAAGCAGCCGAGTTTGTTTTTGTATCAACAGAAATAATGAAACTGGAAAGTGAGAAAGGGACAAATGCTGTTCCGTTCAAAAAATATTTCCTTGAAACTGTAAAACGTATGAGAACAGCTTTTGATATATGTCAGCCTTCGGGTGAACTGGGTGAGGAAGAATCCGCACTTGCACAGTGCTTTATGGCTATTGCAGGATTTGTACGCAAAATGAGCGGATCCGGTGATGTTGATACGGAAACTATGAACCGTACTGTATCAAAAATGGTTGAAGAAGCGTTAAAATATAATCAGGTCGAGAGCGTTCTTGAAAGCGGCGAGGAAGAGGACATTTTCTCTCCCGAATACTTTGAGAGGTTGTCCGATGTTAAAATGCCTGCTACAAAGCTGGAGCTGCTTATAAAGATGCTCCGCAAGCAGATCAAGGACTATGGAAAGGTCAATAATGTAGCTGCACAGACATTCAAAGAGATGCTTGAAAAGACCATTGAGGAGTATCACGAAAGGCGCAGTCATTTGTCTGCGGAAGAAGCAGGACAGACTCAGGAACAGGCTTCGGAGGACATAATCAAGATTGCAACAAAACAGGCTCTTGAAATTCTCAAGAAGATGAATGAAAGCAGAGAGAGCTTCCGCAAGATAGGATTGACCTTCGAGGAAAAGGCTTTTTATGATATTTTGATTGCTTTGCGTGATCAGTACAACTTTGAGTATGGTACTGACAAGGAAGTTGATGGAGTTATCGTAAATGACAAGTGCAAGGCTCTTGCCAAGAAGGTTAAGGAGATCATTGATACAAAATCATCGTTTGCTGATTGGCTTAACAATAAGAATATACGGGATCAGCTGAAACTTGATATAAAAATATGCCTTATCAAGAACGGCTATCCTCCGCAGTACAGTCCCGAAGTATTCAGCAAGGTGATGGAGCAGGTGGAGAATTTCGAGGAAAATGCGGTATCCGATGAAAAATAATTGAGATTCTTACTATAAATTGCGTAAGGGTATAACTATATCAGAAAAATTCATAACAGGAGTAGATATTAATGGACGCTTCAAAAGCACTTATAAGTCAGATATTCAGTAGAGGAAGATTATTGGAAATTCCTTTTTATCAGAGGACATACGTTTGGGGAGAAGAGCAGTGGTCACGTTTGCTGGATGATATGGAATTCGTAACAAAGACTAAGCGTAACTATTTTATGGGTTCTGTTATCTTAAAGCAGGATACTGTCCCAAGCACATGCGTATATTCTGATAAGAGAATGATTATTGATGGACAGCAGAGAATGACTACAATCATGATCTTCCTTAAGGTTCTTCTTCTCTTAGAAGATAATAATAAGCTCTTCGACAGGAATTACAGACTTGATGATGATTCCATACAGATGGTTCACGGACATAATGATATTGATGCTTTTAAAAAGGTTGTTGACCATGAAGAGAAAACAGAGATTGAAAATCCTGACCCGGCTTCTCAGATCATTGCTGCATATAACTATTTCCTCAAGAATATACCAAGCCGAAGCATAGACAGAACAGCTGTCCAGTAGTATGTTCAGTTTGTTTGTATTGATTTGGGTAAGGAAGAGGATGAACAGCAGGTTTTCGATACTATCAACTCTTTGGGAGTGCGTCTTACAACTGCTGAACTTCTGAAAAACTATTTCTTCAACAGGGATAATCTCGATGAATACAAAAAGAACTGGGTAGAGATATTTGAAAAAGACGATGATGCGAAAATATACTGGGATACCGAAATTGAAGCCGGCAGAATTAAGAAATCTATGATAGATATTTTCTTTGATGCCTATTTCCAGATGTTTTTACAGAATAAGAAATACAGTATATCTACAGAAGATAAAATTGCATATAATCGTTTGGACCGCTTGGCAAAGTCATATCAGGACGTTATAAACAATTATTGCAATGGTGATAAGTCTGTTGTTATTTCTGATATGGCTACTTATGCAAATGCCTTCTATAAGGTTTTCAGACCGGAGGCGTGTGATACAACTATGCCTGCAGCTATGGGCATAGATAGAATAAATGTAATTATTTTCGGACTTAAAACTACCACAATTATCCCGTATGTGTTATATGTTGCTACAAATGTATCTGATCAGAATGAACTTAAAGAGATATACAGAGTTTTGGAAACATATATCATGAGAAGAATTGTAACACATGCTTCTACGAAAAACTATAATAATCTATTTTTATCGCTTATTGCCAATGAGGTTCTTACAGCTGACAGACTATATGAAGAACTTGAAAATCAGGAAGCTACCACATATATGCCTGATAACGATGATTTGAGAAATGGATTCCATAATTCTTATCTTGTTAATCTTCAGACAAGAGGAATACTGTATTTTATTGAAAGTGCGATTAGGCCTGCGAACAGTGCAACTGCGTTGCTTGGATTTAATAATTACAGCTTGGAACACATGATGCCGAAAAAATGGAGAAACAATTGGGGAGAAAGTCCTGATAAGGATAATCCCAGAGCAAGAGATAATAAATTACTTACCCTTGGAAATCTTGCTATAATTCCACAAACACTTAATTCAGCTATAAGAGATAGTAATTGGGAAACAAAGAAGAACGGAAAAGGGGATAGTAAACCCGGACTTTGCAAATGTGCAGCAGGTATATGTACCATGAATGATGCACTGCAAAAATCTGAATGGAATGAAGCAGAAATTGAATCAAGAGCTGAATGGTTGTACGAACAAGCTCGTGATTTATGGAAAACAAAGTAATTATTGGAGCACTATGTTAGTAATCTACGCCGAGAAAAGCAGTCTTGCGAAAACAATAGCAGCCGTTCTGGGAGCGGGACAGAGAATACCCATGCAGGGCGAACCCACAGTGGGATATTATCAGTTCAAATTTAATGGTGAAGATGCTGTGCTTTGTCATGGTGTCGGTCACCTTATGTCCCTTATCCCTGCCGCAAGCTATGATGAAAAATATAAAAATTGGGATCTGAATGTGTTCCCATGCATACCGGAAAAGTTCAGGATAGCACCTAAAAAGGAAACTATTGCCTGCTCACGACTTGTAAAGCAGTTCTTTCAGCAGGCAGACTGGTGCATAAATGCAGCCGACCCAGACCGTGAGGGTGAGCTTATCTTCTCATACGTTTATCAGGCATGCGGCTGCAAGGCTCCGTATAAGCGTGTGTGGATAGAGGACCTTACCGATGAAAAGATAAAGAAAGCATTCAGCAATCTTATAGAACCGAAGCAGCCCATATCTGCACAGAATCCCGGATCGCCATACGATTTGCAGATGGCAGGACGTGCAAGAGATATTGCCGACTGGCTCATAGGAAATAATCTGACTGTTGCGGCTACAAAGCGTTTTGGCGGATACAAGGAACTACTATCTGTAGGACGAGTTCAGACACCAACACTTGCACTTGTTGTTGAGCGTGAAAAGGCTATCCTTAACCACAGCAAAACAAAGTTCTGGCGTTTAAACGGAATATTTATCACAGCAAACAACGAAACCTTTGAAGCCGAATACATAGAAGGCAAGATAGCTAACAGCGAGGAAGCTGAAAAGAAACTTTCCGACTGCGGCAATGCTGACGGAATCGTTGCAGAGGTCAATACCAAGCACAAAAGCGAAAATTCGCCTCTCTTGTATAACGCAACACAGCTTCAGATCGCTGCAAATAAGAAATTCAGCTGGAATGCGGACAAGACTACGAAGGTCATGCAGGACTTGTATGAGCATAAGCTTATGACCTATCCCCGTACTTCCTCCGAACATCTTACGGAAGCGATGATGCCCGAAGTTGCCACAACTATCGGAAAGCTCCTCAATATGCCCGAATACTCAAAGTATACTCTTCCAAGAGATAAATGGCAGAAGTTCACCAAACGTCATTTTGATGATAAGAAGGTCGGTTCTCACCCGGCTATTATCCCCACAGTAAACGTCCCAAAGGATATGTCCTCAATGAACGAGGACGAAAAGCAGCTTTACGATCTCCTTGCAAAATCACTTATCAGAATAATATATCCAAAGGCAGAGCTTGACGATACAACTGTACTTATTGATGTAAACAAAGTGCGTTTCAAGGCAACGGGAAGCGTTATCACCAATAACGGCTGGTATGCGGTTGATGCAAAGCCACAGAAGAAAAACGTTCTTCCGGCACTTGCAGTAGGGGATAAGCTGAAAGGTGAGTATAGCATAAAGGAATGCGAAACCGAGCCGCCAAAGCGTTACACCGAAGCTGACCTACTTGCCGCAATGGAGCTTGCAGGTCAGACTATCGAAGATGAAGAAATACGCACTCTTATGAAGATGCAGAAAAAAGGTCTTGGAACAGATGCCACAAGAGCGCCTATCCTCAAAGGACTTTTTGACAGAAAGTATCTTGACCGAAAGGGAAAATCTATTTTTCCGACAGACAAGGGTATGTTCCTTATTGATACTCTTCCCGTTGATGCAATCAAGTCAGCAGATATGACAGGTGACTGGGAAATGCGGCTGAACAACGTTGCTATGGGCAAGGAGCCTGTTATCAACTTTATCCGTGATATTGAGCAAACAACAAGGGATTGGTATGCACAGGTAGCAGCTGCAAATGAAAGGCATTATGTTTCCCCCGAAAAAGGTGATCTGCTTTGCCCCGTATGCAACAGAGTTATTAAGCCTACACCATTCGGCTGGGGCTGCACAGGCTATTCCAAAGACGGTGACGGCTGCAAGTTTACTATAAACAAAACCCTTGCAGGAGTGGAAATGTCCGAGAAGGAGATACAGAAGCTTCTCACAAAGGGCAGAACGGGACTTATCAAAGGATTTACTTCAAAATCGGGAAAGAAATTCAATGCCTATCTTGTTATCGACCCGGAAACCAAGGATATAAAATTCGATTTTCTGTCCGATAAAGAACGTGAAATGGTTTGTCCTATATGCGGAAAAGGCATGAAGAAGTCCAAGTACGGCTATATCTGCGAGAATTTCAGCAGAGATGGCAATGGCTGCGATTTCAGTGTAAATACTGAGATATGTAAGAAGAAAATATCTGCTGCACAGGTATATGCACTGCTTAAAGACGGGCGTACCGATGTTATCAAAGGTTTTAAGTCCAAAGCAGGCAAGGAGTTTGATGCTGCACTTGTGCTGAACAAGGAAACTCACAGAATAGATTTTGAGTTTGTAAAGCGTGAACAGCCAAGTGCTCCAAGAAATAGCTAGCTATATTTTTAATCTATTATTTGGCATCGGTCGATTATCGGTATTGAATGATTTAAATTACCTATGATTCCAAAGTTGTACACACCCCATATGGGAATATACATTTCATCAATATTCGCAAATAATAGTTTTATCAGATTAAATAGATTTAATAAGTAGGGGGTTTCATTTGTTGCACAAAAGCAATAATTGGTATTTTTACTTTTATCAAAAAAAATCTCTGCAGAATATGCTTTCATTGAATAGCTGTTGAAAATCTGTTTGAATGTAGAATAAAACATATTATTATTGTTTTGGCTTTTTCTGTAGGTAATAATTGAATTGAGAAGCAGAGTTATATCGTTTGAACTAATTAGCTCAAATGATGATTTTATTTTTTTTCCGTATTTTCCATTTTCTATTTCTGTAAGAATATCAGAATATTGATTGTCATATGTGCTATGACCGCAGATTAAGTCTAGTTGTGCTAAATAGTGAAATAAGCAATTATGTAATTCAATATTGCTATCTTCAATATCTTTGAGTAGGGAACAGAAGCGTGATTTTGAATTCACATGAACTATGTTATTTTTTATATCAAAATTTGCTTCTTCATTCAAACCGACATCTTTAGAAGATAGTATATATTTATTATTTTTATTATAGTTTTCCCAGATATAACTCATTTTTCCCTCCATGTTGCCTGCCACAGTACTTCAGGATAGTTGTGGGATAGAAATTCAATCACATATCTGATATAATCATCTTTAAATCGATTACCACCAACAAATGGTATGATACAATAAATCGGGGTAGATGCTGTTGAATGCAGGGGTATTTTCTGACCTATGTTTATTTCTCTACTAATGCGTCCATAATATCTATGGTATTGGTTATAAGGTGAAATAAAAGAACCATATCTCTCCTGGATATTATTATTTCTTTCGATAGTAAAGTCACCAATTGATAAAGAATAAGGATTATTAGTAAAGCAATTAATAACATAAGAGATATCAGCGAAAGTATGTAATCTAGGAAGTAAATATAAACCTTTGTCAAAATAATTTTGATATGTTGACATATTCTTTAATTCAATATCACTTGGCTGTGAGATGGTTACTCTTGTTTCAGAATGTAAGGATTCTTCTGAATTATACATAACGTATAAAATGCTTGATTTTATATTTCTGCTTAGTGCGAGCCGAAGATTATTTGGGTTTTCAAAAAGAATATATTCGTTTTTTCTACATTTATATTCTTGCATATATTTATAATGCTGAGATGCAATCAAATATTTTGATGGATTGAATCCTTTTGAGTAATTAACTAATTCCTCAACATCAATGGATGAGATTGAATCTGAAAACGAGGGAATAGGTTTGTTTGCAATGATTTTTATATTCCATACAAGAGTATGTGAAATAGTTGTTCCCGATATATATTCTGCCAGTTCTGGAAACTCAATGGTTTTAATTTTCTTCACATCAATAAATACTTCATTATCGATGAACTTTATCCTTGCAAACCTTCGAGAATAGGGTGAAAAGATCATTGGAACGTTTATTCCGTATTGATGCGAAATGTTTTGAAGGGTATTTTCTTTAGTGACAAAAGTATAATCAACTTCAAATTGGCAAAGCAAGGTTTTTCCATCAATTATTATTTGATAGTACCTATTGTATGTTCCGCTGTCTGTAATTTCTATGAATTGCTCATAATCACAACAAAAGAAGACACCAATGAAGTTTTTGACATCTTTTTCACTATCATCTTCATATATATTAATTTTGCCAAAAGTTGAAGCAATAGGCGAAAAAGAAGGGAATTTCATATCATTATAATCAGCATGAGAAACTAATGCGGTATAGATGTTAATTTGATCTTCTAAAGAATAACCTAACACAGAAGTATTTGTTGACTTGTTTTCTATACTTTTTAGCTGATTTACAGTGAAATCAGAAAGTGCATTGAATAGGTCATTCAGAGTATTTTTTGTATTTGTATCTGCAATGCCACTATTAATGATAATGTCGGAAATTTTTGAATGAAGATTTATGGCAAATTTATCATTAGAATTATTCTCAAACATAATATGCCTCACTTAAGATGGATTTGTGTTCCATTGAGTTTGATATCTGCAGATGCTTTAAACGATATCCCACCATTTGAATCACATTTTGTGTTTTTGGATTTCAGTAAAAAATCACCTTTTGAATTAATGGTAATATGATCGTCGGTTTCAATCGATGCCTTTTTATCAAGAAGCATTCTAGATTTGTTACTGTCGATTAATACCGAGTCTTTATTGATAACAATTTTACTATCCTTAACATTTAATGAAATTTGATCGTTGTTCATGCAGATTTGTGAATCTCCAGATAGTAAAGTGATGCTATCATCTGTAAGCTTGATTTTTGTATCCTTAGCCGAAAGCTCAAGATTATCCTCAGCAAATGTAATGATTTTGCTGAATACATTTGCAATATATTTGTTTTTGAATTCACAAAAATCTTTGCTGATAGGAGATTCATTGAATAATTGTTCTGCCCACATTACATTATCAGAGTAGACTATCTGAACAACATCGTCTTTATCGGGAATGAATATAAATCCACCGCCATTAGCAACATATGGAGTTCTGTATGGTATCCATGATTTCTTATCAGGTTCAGTGTCAATATATTCGCAATCAAAATCAACCTTTACCATACCTTTGGGTGTTGATTCAGCGCAATCTGTATCAGTAATTTTTCCCGATAGTAGTATTCGACAATTATCATCTGTTTGGAAATTTACGCATATGTGATCACAGTTGCATACTGTATACTCATAATATATAATGTAATCTTTCATATATACTCTGACTTTTGTTATGTATCCTGATTGTTTATTAAAAGATACTAATTGACCGAGATTGAAGAACGTATCATGTAGTGTTATGGAAAAGAGTTGGTACGTGCTGTTGTTTCCTATGATCTTTTGTATATTATACTTGAATGGCTTTTCTTCAATTTTTGCTGTATCACCATTGGGATTAGAACATAAGTTGATTCTGATATTATTTTCACCGGCGGTATCATCGACAAATAGCATAAGATTATTTTCTGATGCTATCCTATTTATGAATGTAAAATCTGTTTCATTTTTCTGTAGAATAGGTTCTTCTATTTTTTTATCACTATCTGTTGTAATCTGAAGATTATCTTCATTGCTTATATATGATATAATAGACTTTATTGTTTTATCTGGATTTTGGAAAATACGTTTGTGTTTTTCATTATCAGAGGAAATGGATTCGGACATTGCGGAGACATAAACTATTGTATCAGCCTGATGAGTATCAACAGAAATGTTGTCAATTATTCCAAAGAACAAATAATCATAACCATTTGAAATACTTATCTTGTTTCCAACTGCATCAGTATATCCATATGGATCGTCACAACCAGCACTAAAAGAAAACATGCATTCCGAGTGCTTGTTTACTTCCTTTATGATATCAAAGTTAATTATTCGAATATCTTCGTATCCAGATATTTTTAGATTATCTTTTTGCATAATACCATCCCTTGATAAAAATAGCTACATCCACTGCTTTCAGCAGATGTAGCTATGAATTGGTTATTCTGAAAGCTGTTCAATATTACTTGTTTCACCAGCAAGCTGGATTAACTTTAGGCAAAAACGTGCTTCGTCTATGTCCCCATCGTTAATAAATTTTTCTTCATAATCCTCTACAAACATTTTGGGTATTTTAAAAGTTCTAAGAGTGGTTTCGTTATCGGTAACCTTGATTTCAACAGTACGATGAACATCTTCGCCTTTCGAAGATAGTGACCACTCCATTAAATCTTTGCATATTCCACAAGTGTCCTTATTGATTAACATATCAAGTTGAAGTCTAACAAGAATATTCGTTGCCCTATCCTTGACATTTTGAGTAGGAGTATCAGACATAATATTAAGTCCTTTAAACGCATTTCCAAGTGCCTCTATAGCAATGCAGTCTATTGAAGTTTCCTTGCCGCTTTTGGCGGTGATTTTAATTGAATATTGCATAATAATTATTCCTTTCCAAATTATAATTCAGTAAAAGTAACTTCAAAATCATCTCGATCGCGATCGTAAGCGATTGTTATTCCATCAGGTGTTAACTCAATTAGTTCGCTTTTTACAAGCCCAGCCATTTTGTTCTTTAGGCGAACAGCCGCCAGTTCCACCACCTGCTCCTGCAGAGCCGCCAAGAAGCACGTCAATAACCCGTTCGTCTCCCGAATAATTTAAAACAGCCTCCGCCCGATCGTCCCAGACACGCACTGCATACACAAGAGAATCGGCAATCTCACGCCGAACCTCATCATCACCGAGAGAACCGTTCCGAAATCGGGTAAGCCAGTAGACGATGAAGTCCTTGTTCACGTCTGGAGCATTAATCTCCGAATCGGCAATTGCAATTTTCAACCGCTCCGCTTCGGCTTCCAGCTCTTCAAGCCGCCCTTTGGTGGTAGGCGTGATAATGCCCTGTTCGATAGCAGACATAACGCCCTTAATGCTTTTATTCACTTCCGCAAGCTCCGCCTTAAAGACGGATGGAGCTGTGCGGTTTTTTTCAGCTTCCCGCTTCTGTGTTTCCATAACAGCATCGGAAATCCAATTCACTACCTCATCATCGTTCAAGGTTTCGAGAATGCGGGAAACAACTGCCTCTTCCAGCAAGCCCTTTTTAACGTCTTTTTTATTGCAAGTCTTGTTGCGATGACCACGGCAGCAGTAATAAGAGTGAGTCTTGCCGTTGCCGCCGTGTGCCACCCGTCCGGTCATAGGTTCACCGCAGATGCCACATCGTATCTTTCCCGAAAATAAATACCGTTCGGAGCGCACCCGTGTGCCTTTTACAGAATCCATATGTTTTTTCACCCTTTCCCACGTTTCAGAGTCCACGATAGCAGGAACACCGCCCACTGTTTTTACATCACAAAAATGATAGACTCCTGCATACATTTCATTGCTTAGCATAGCGTAAATTGTGCAGGACCTCCATTTACCTCCGTATTTTGTGGGGATACGCCGCTGCACAAGATCGGACACGATATTCGACAGCTTGTCTCCCTCCGCAACCCGCGAAAAAATTTCACGAACAACAGCGGCTTCGCTTTCCACAATTTCATATCTGCCGTCTTTCCCGCGAGTATACCCATAGAGACGGCGGCCGCCGTTCGCAATTCCGCTGTCGGCGTTAAAACGAAGCCCCCTCATGACGTTCTGTGCAAGGTTCGCGGAATAATACTCAGCCGAGCCTTCCAGAACAGCCTCAAGCAAAATCCCCTCGGGACCGTCAGGAATAGCTTCTTTTGCATAAAGAACCTTAACGCCGTGTTTTTTCAGGCGGTACTTGTATGTAGCAGAATCGTACCGATTACGGGCAAAGCGGTCAACTTTCCATGTCAAGACAATAGACCACTTGCTCCGCTCCGCGTCCTTCAGCATTTGCTGAAATTGAGGTCGCTGATCAGTCGTGCCGGATAAATGTCGGTCTGCGTAGATTTTCACCACACGCAGACCGCTGTACTTTGCAAAAGCCTCGCATTCCTCAACTTGCTGTTCAATAGAAGCGTCCCGCTGACTGTGAGAGGAATAACGAGCGTAAATTACACAGTCGTTAGGATTTTTCATAAAATTATTCGCACCTGACATAACAGCACCTTCCTCTCTTATCCATACGGATGACACCTCTTACAAGGCTCATAACCCTGCGAGATAGCAGCGTCATAATCATCTGTTTCAGCGTAATTTTCCGGCTTTATGTCTTTAACGCTTGAACAGTTGGGTTTATGTATTTTCTTTGTACCCGTGTTAAGGATATACGTTTTTTCGGCTTTTTTATTTCCAACCGTTTCCCAAGTAGACGGCGGCTCAGCTTCGGAAACAACACCTATTGCCGTAGACATTTCGACTGCCTGTTCTGTCGCTTGCTTGGTCGTTTCCTCGGTAACAGTAGAAGTTTCCATGACTTCTTCTGTTTCCCAAATGTCTTCATTCTTTAAACTTGTTTCGGTTTCTGAAATGCTTTCAACAGGATTTTCAAACGAAATTAAAGTGCAATCCTCCAAAACTATTCCGCTTGTGGCAAGTGAAAATAAACTGCCACTAATTGTTGCAGCCGCTCCCTCTTTGATATTTTTTATTGCTTCTTTATCATCGAAATTGCAGCTTATTTTATAATCGTTTTTCCACCTTTTCGACTCAAAGCCGCTTTTAAATTCAACTGAATAATACGGCATATTAGCAACTGTACCGTTGACGGTAAATATCATATCCGCATGGTCATGTGCAAAATCGTCATCGTTTTCAAAGAAAGAGCAGAACTCATCTACCGTGTATATTTTACCGCTCTCTATTTCGGAAACAACAGTCTTAGAAGTGTCACTTGACAACGGTTCGGAAACAACCTCTTGCAGCCATAACGTATTAGATGCGGTCTCTGGCAGTTTATTGCTGCTATCTATAGCAGTAAAGATACCGCCAAGACAAAAAACACCTGCCGCCGCCCAAAACCACCACTTTTTATAAAAGGGCTTGCTTTTTGAATTATTATCCATAGATTTAACTCCTTCTGCAAAACGACTCCGGCATATGCCGGGGTTTTTATTTTTCACTCCAAATAAGAATGAACATCAAAAAGCGCTTTTTTTGCGAACTTTCGCGAGCGGCTCTTCGGCGATTTCGTCTTCTTTTTCAATAGCTTCAAGACGAGCACGAAGCTCCAAGTTTTCATTTTTTAATGATTTTAATTCCGCAAGAATATCAGCCTCGGTCGGTGACTCTTCAAACGGAATGGCTGACAACTCAGCGGCGCATTTTTGAACAAAAGAAATAACCTCCGCACGAGATGAATTAGAAAGGCCGAGAAAGTTTTCTATAAGAATTCGATCTTCTGGCGTAACGTTACGACTTTTCAGCAAGACTTCAAGCGGTTCACTTTCCTCTGTTTTAGGCAAATACATAGGTTCAATACCGCTTCTAAGCCATTCCTCTCGAACATCAAACTCACGGCAAATTGAAACGAGTGTTTGTTCCGATGTAGTTCGACCGCCCTCAATTAAAGCAACGCTATTTCTTTTTATCCCAATTCGATTGCCAAACTCCTGCTGAGTAAGACCCAAGGTTTTCCGTAATTCCTTTATTCGATCTCCAATTGACACAGAAAACACCTCCTTTATTGCTTTAAGTATATAGCCTTGAGCAAAACCACACAAACGCAATAAACAAGCGGTTTTGCAAGACATAATAAACAAAATAATCACTAAAAAATATAGAAACAGCCAACCGACTTTGGTATAATTAAATTGTACAAAAAAC
>Ga0209064_1002399_pt1 | contig 21058 bp, 22 predicted proteins | sample Inofromicrocosms_FD_187498 | JGI IMG/M metagenome (GOLD analysis project Ga0209064, IMG submission 187498) | Mouse cecum microbial communities from Vienna, Austria - Inoculum for glucosamine and mucus D2O microcosms (SPAdes) (version 2) | ecosystem: Host-associated > Mammals > Digestive system >... | reverse complement strand
GGTATTTTGTGGAATAACATTTCGACAGAAAAGTTAATAATATGACAAATAAAGTCGAATAACAGGAAATTAAACCGTCATTGCCTCAGTCACGGAGGAAAAGTATGTCAAGAAGAGGGAGCAACATCTACAAAAGAGCTGACGGAAGATATGAGGGACGTATAAAAATAGGCTATGATGAAAACAGAAAACTGCGTTACAAATACGTTTACGGCAGAACGCTTTCAGAGGTCAAGGAAAAAATGGAGCAGTCCTATTCTCTGAAAAGGACTGAAACTAAACCGATAATAAAGCTGACAGTCAAAGAGGTCTGCTCTGAATGGCTTGAATCCAAAAGGCTTACCGTAAAAAAATCAACCTATGCAAATTACTCCCGGCTGCTGAAAAATCATATTTACCCGCTTTTAGGAGGACAAGCGTACAGCCTACTTTCCAAAAAGCAGCTTAATTCATTTATATCCGAGCTTTTTTCGGACGGACGAAAAGACGGAAAAGGCGGATTATCCTCTAAGACCGTCAAGGACATTTTTATCGTTTTAAAATCAGTATCAGCATATGCCCGTAGGGAATACGGCTTTGAAAATATTTGCGCTGACGTTAAATCGCCCAAAGTCAGAAATACGGAGTTAAAGGTGCTGTCCGAGAATGAGATACGAAAGCTGAATTTATATATCCGGCATAATCTTGACAGGGTAAACTTATGTATCCTTATCTGCCTGTACACCGGTATTCGCATCGGAGAAATGTGCGGATTAAAGTGGGAGAATGTCAATTTGCAGGAGGGATTTATAGTTATAAATAAGACGGTTCAGAGAATATCCATGGGCAAGGGAACGTCGGAAATTGTTGTGGACGTTCCAAAAACCGAATCATCTGTAAGAACAGTTTTTATGCCTGATTTTCTGACTGGGATACTGGAGGATTTTAAACGCAGTCCGTCAATATATGTGCTTTCGGGTCTGAATGTTCCGAAAGAGCCGAGGATATTGCAGTACCGTTTCAAAAAGGTTCTTAAGGATTGCGGGATAAGGGACGTACCGTTTCATTCCTTGAGGCACACATACGCTTCATTATGTATAAAGAAAGGCTTTGACGTAAAAGCGCTGAGCGAGCTTTTAGGGCACTCGACTATAAATTTAACTCTTGACCGATACGTGCATACGTCTGATGAAATAAAGAAAAGCTATGTCAGCGGATTGCTTTTAACTTAAAAATGCGCAGTCGGATTTTAGTCGGATAAACAAAACAAACGGCTTAAACAAGCCGTTTGGGGGTTATATTGAGCAAAGCTGCAAACTTTGCGATAAAATACTATGAAAACACCTACAGGTCATGATTAGCTTCATGACCTGTTTTCAGTATATCACATCGGTTTTTGTATATCAATCGTACCTTAATTTTTTTACAGTATGTTCAGTGTTTTTTTAGAAATCGTCAAGCAAAAAATGTGACCGAAAGATTATGGTGTCATAATCTTTCGGTCTTTCTTTATATAATATATACTTAATAGATTTGCTAACTTATTCTAATTCAAATTTATCTGAATAAGCAATAGCTTCATCAAGATCATAGTAGGCAATTCTATATGTTCCATTTTCCAATTCCCCATATTGATTTGTAGCATTTATCACTAACACACCTTTTGAATTAGGAGAAGCACCTATTGATTCATTAAGCCATGTATAACCTTCCTTTAAATCCAATGAAATCCATTCATTATTAATAAACCGCTCTAATCTAAACAAATTTCCATAAGTTACAATTTCATTTGTAGGATTTTCAAAAGTAAATGTTACAATTATATTCTCCTTTTCATATGAAACTATTGGGTCAGATAAAATCATAATTTCATCATGAACTTCACCTGTAAAAAATCCTCTGTTATTGGAATCAAAGTAGTAGAATTTCCCATTAATTTTTTTCCATCCAAAGATTATCCACCCATTTGAATAATACCTAAGTTTGCTGCTATCATTTTTTTGTTTTGTCCAACCAGTATACTCACCAAGACAAATACCATTTTTGTCAAATCGGTACATAATGTCATCAATTTTATAAAGTCCGTTCTTACATTTAGTATTTTCTGATATGTAATACTCATACTCAGTGTCAGATATTTGTTTCCAGTCAGCGAATGTTGTTATACCATGAATATTAATAATAAATATTGCCGAAATCAAAGATATAGCTAATTTTTTCCTAAACATAAAATGGCTCCTTTATATATAAAGATTATATATCTTATTCAGCAATAATCATTATAGTAACCCTGTATAATAACACTTTTGTAGGGGCGAGGTCTCACCGTCAGCAGCTATGGAACAGCTTGACAGTCTGCATTGGCATGGAAATCAGTCCCCTACAGATTTGATTATTATTTTGTTGGATTGCTATAGTTAAGAAATTTTATCGCTGAACCAAGACAATGTTCTAACACCATAATTATAAGTAGTATCACTATTGCTAACATTTCCAGTGTTAATAGCAACCACATTGCCATCATAAAGTACGGGACTTCCACTCATTCCCTCTAAAGTTGAAGCATAATATCTTAATTTTGTGGTTGTACTTGATTTGTAATCTCCAGAACTGTAGCACTGATAATTGTGATACTCAGAGTAACCGCTCTCCATTGGATACCCCTTTACAGTGTAGGTATGATAATTTTTTTTATCGGGCGTATAGTTTGTATTTAAAGCGAATTTTCCATATGAGGAAATATCTCTTTTAGTTGTTATTACACCCAAGTCATAGTCTCCTGATTGATCACTTATGTAGTCTGAGTGCACTAAAATATTTTTGGTTGCAGAATCATATGTAACAGATAAGTTTAAATCACGTTCAGTGCCATTTTGTTTAAATAAAATGTTTACTTTAACTGGATAACCCCTTCCCGCTTTATACAACCCATGGGCGCATGTAGCAATTGTGTGGTTACCTATAATGAATCCCGTTGAGTATGAATACCTATTGGTAGTGTACTTATCTCCGTAGTCTGCAATTATTTGAACCACTTTGCTATCAAGTGTTGATTTAGTTGCTTTATATAGTGTTGAACTGTCTGTAATGGCAGCGTTTGTTGAAAAACCTGTTAAATTATGTGAAATTGCGGGAACTTCTCCAACCATAACTGAACATGCCATTACCGCACAAGCTGTCATAGCAACAATCCTCTTTGTCATTTTCATAGTAATATCCTCACTTTCAAATGTGAGGAGAAAACCTTATTGTCAATCCTGATGTTAAGTTATAGTAAGTCAAAAGTATATGTCAAAAATTTAATGTCTTTTTACGTCTGGATTTCTCCAATTGCTTATTCGTCTAAATTTCTTATGCTATCCAAACATAAGATGATGTGTTTTCTATGCTTTGAGTATCCGCAAACCAGCCGCTCTCCTTTGCGTAATGAGTACACTTTACGCGGTAATAATATCCGCCTTTTACTGATACGGAATGCTTTGCAAGACTATATGAACTTGCAGATTTTTTCAGCTTGTCGCCTACGCTGACTTCGTTTGTCCAGTTAACTTTATCTGAACTTCTCTTCACAACAATATCTTTAAATCCGATATCTTCCATTTTTTCCGACGCTGAAGTCCTCGAATTTATGTATATTGCTTTTAATGAGCCTGAACAAGACAGTGAATAATATGTAATCAATCCCGCTGCAAGCGGCTCTGCGCTCTCAGATAAAGCAATAGTATTTTCTGCCTTTTCAATTTCAGCGCCATACGCCTTTACAGGAAATCCTAAGCATAATACTCCTGTCATTCCAATTGCCAATAGCTTGTTTTTCAATATTTCCTCCTGTCGCTAATTAATTGACTCCACTATTTTCTGACATTCATCATAATCCAATCCGTCTGAAAATATCACATACACTACGTTATTACTTAAATAGGTTGCGGTAAACTGATTATCTTCTTTCAAAATAAACATTGTTCTGTCATTTACTTTTGTTTCCATTATGTTATACGTATCTGTAGGTATTCCAATTGGAGGAATGTCCTCTGAATTATTGTACTGAATATAAGAAATATTTAATTTAACTTTATCTCTCTTATAAAATAACTGTAATTCAGTAGAAACCTCATTTACATCATTTTGAAAATCAACCAATTCAAACCCTTGCGGTAAGTAGTCAGGCGCTTCGGGATAAACTTCATATTCAGCGCACTTAGTTTTTATACCGTATGGATCGCCTTCAGACGTCGGCAGCTTTATCACCTCCTGCTGTTCCTGTTTTCCGAAATCAATTGATATGCCGCCTTTTGATATTTCCACTATTGCAGAGAATATGTTCATTCCCCATGAGGCAATTGAAAATGTATTTGCTCCCACAAGTACAAGGCAGGCAGCACTGACCGCTGCCGCCCACTTCGGACACCTGAACCGCTTTTCTTTAGCTTTTGCTCTCCTCTTTATTTCGGATAGTTCAGACTGCACATCAATTTTTCTTACAGCTTGTCCGCGGGCTTCTATTATTGCCTCTGTTAATTCTTCGACTAAATCATAGTCCGGTTCAGGCTTTTTAAGCTCCTCGTCAAGCTCTTTCTCCAGTTCTTCCGCTGTTATGTCCGCTATCGAACTGTCAGAGAGAATTTTTTCAATTATGATCTGTTCCTTTTTGTTCATATAAAAAATCCTTTCACTATAGTAATGGATAAAATATGCCCGTTTTTGGACATTTTATTTTAAGTTTGTATACATTACCAATTTAAGACATTAAATATTGTCAGTTTTGTACATAGATTCTTTGATTTTTCTTCTTATTCTCTGTAACCGTTTATATATTGCTCCTTCATTTTTTCCAAACATTTTTGACAAAGCTTTTATATCAATTCCGTCGATATAATAAGCTGTTATCAGTTTTCGTTCGTCTGAATTTAAGACATTTTCAAAAGGAACATCCTCGTTATATTTATCCGTAATTGACAAATCATTTGTCTCGCCATTATCAATAGAAATATCTTTGCTTTGATTTTTACGGTAATTTTTTATAATTCTGTCCGCTGTTCTGTAAAGCCATGCGCGTATATTTTCCGAAAGTTTAAGTTTATTCATCTTACGGTAAAGCAGCAGAAACACGTCTTGTGTACAGTCCTCGGCTGCATATTCGTCTTTGAGCCTAACCTGACAGTAGTTATATATTGCCTGATAATACCGCCTTGTAATTTCTTCATATGTATTTTCATAGTTCAATTTTGCCACTTCCTTGTTTCTATTTGCTGAATAATCATTGCTGAAAATATGCTTTTACTATATTTTACCACATTAAAGCTTCAAAATAAAGTTCAAGTTGTTAATTTTAATTTACCTATCAAATAAATTAAAATGCACAGCTGCCGTAAAATGCGGGCGTATAAACTGTATAAAATCCATTAAGAATTTTGCAAGCCGTTTATGCAGTTTTACAAACTTTAAAAAACTTTTTTGAAAAACCCTAAAAAACAGCCGTTTATTTTCCTTATATATGAAGGGTATATTTCTGCACTGTCATGATCGTCCGTTTTGTGCAATTTTACAAACTTTCATAAGGCTTAGCCAATTTGACTTAAAAAATCGGCTGTTTTTGTAGGTACTTATGAAGGGGTTTGTTATGCTCTTTCAAAAAACAAAGGAAAGGAATGATGAAAATGAATTTCAGACAAGGAGGTATGCCTTATAGCAATTTATCATTTTAATGTCAAAGCAGTAAGCCGTGGAAAAGGGGCAAGTGCAGTAGCAAAAGCGGCATACATATCGGGGGAAAAAATCAAAAACGTCTTTGATAATGTTATCCACGACTATCGAAAGAAAAAAGAAATCGTACATAAGGAAATCTTGTTGCCCGATAACGCTCCATTGAATTATAAAAATCGTTCAGCGTTATGGAATGCTGTTGAAAAATCCGAAAAAAGAAAAAACAGCCAGACCGCAAGGTCTATTGACGCAGCTTTGCCCGTGGAAATTTCCCGTTCCGAACAGATTGATCTGGTACAAAACTTTTGTAATCAATGTTTTGTAACCAACGGTATGTGTGTTGATTTTGCAATTCATGATAAGGGTGACGGCAATCCTCATGTTCACATTTTACTGACTACCCGCAGAGTCGGAGAAAATGGTTTTACAGTAAAAGACCGTTCCTGGAATGACAAGTCAATGCTTTTGGAATGGAGAAAATTATGGGCGGAGTGGTGTAATCACAAGCTGTATTTTGTTTCCGATGAACGTATTGATCACCGAAGTTATGCGGCGCGTGGTATTGATAAGCTTCCGCAAAAACATCTTGGAGCAGCAGCGTGTGCGATTGAGAAAAAAGGTTATCGTACCGACAAAGGCAGCTATAACCGTCGAGTAATTCTTGAAAATACTAATGCGGAAATTGAGAAGCTTAATTTTGAATTATCAACACTAAACACCAAAAAGCTCTCACTGAAAAAAGAAATTATTGAATCGGAATTAGACTGTCCGCTTTCCAAAGTCTTTAGTATTGAAGTTGATAAGATTTCAAATGCAGAGGACTTTATTTCACAGATTAACAAAGAAAATATTTTGCATATAAAAACTAAAAAAAATGGCGGTAAGCAAGTTTTATTTTTTGCAAATCGTGATAAGGAAAAGATAAGTAATATTTTTTACAAGAATAATCAAAACAAGTCTGTGAAAAAACATCGTTCGCGTTAAGTCGCTGGCGTGTTTTGTGCTTGCGTAAGCAAAAATTCAGAGGGGTCAAGGGGAAACTTCCCCTTGTGCACAACAAACTCTCAAGAGTTTGTATAAGTGCGCCCTTCGGGATATTTGGGCGGTTTGGTACACGATAGAATAAAGTTACCCATAACGATTTCGGCAGTTGTACAATGAGAACGAGGTTAGTAATGCTGCCCTAATATTCCGTTATCCGTAAGGTAATCCCGCTCGTATGGGTGTGAAATAGAAAAAGAAAGGACTGGTGTTTATGCCAAAGAAAAATGATGTTACCAAAATGAAAGAGAGCCTTGCGCGTCTTAATGAACGTGCAAAATCGACGGAATCGGAATTGAAACGATTGGAAGAAAAGCGTAAAAAGGTTCAAAATCTGATTGCCGAGGAGGAAAGAAAAAAGCGTACACATAATCTTTGCAGCGTTGGAGGACTTGTGTACAAATATTTCGGAGATGATATTTCTTCTGAAGAATTTAAGGAGATGTTGAATTTCCTTTTTGCTATTGACGAGGTGCAGGACTTTGTTACAGAGGAAAAGGAAAAACGTTTCCTGCGAGATAATCCGCCTGTCGTGATTTCTCAAAATGAAAATTCCAAGGAAAATATTTTTGAAAGTGATAATGTAAAAACTGAAAATGCGTAATGCAGGAGAACATATGAAACATTATAAATCACACGGCAGATAAAATTTAGTCAGCCGAATATCGGCAGAACGGAGGATAAATGAGAAGAAATGTACACACGAATACCGCCGTAGAAACGGCGTCACACAAGTTCGATCTTTTTGAACTTAATGAAAAATATTCAGCTTGTCCCGTAAGAGTAAGCGAATATGAAATAAACGGAAGCAAATATAAGGTTCACAGTCACTTTGCGGGCGAAAAAGATATTGACGATGTTATAAATAATATCGCTACGGCTAAAGCTCTTAGTGACGTTCTGATATCCGCAGCCTGAATTTTACGCTTTAAAGTATTGCTATATTCGGTATCTTATGTTATAATGAGTATATCGAATATGGCTGCTTTGGAGCAGAAAGGAGTTTATTATGCCAAAGCAGACAAATTATAACGTTGGAATTTATGTCCGTCTTTCTAAGGACGATGAAAGGCTTGGAGAATCCGTTTCAATCGAAAATCAGAAATTGATTCTTACCAAATATGTCAATGAACAAGGCTGGAACATTTTTGACACTTACATTGACGACGGGTTTACCGGTACGGATTTTAACCGACCGTCCGTTACACGCTTGCTTGACGACGCAAAGGCAGGAAAAATCAATCTTATCATTGTAAAAGACCTCAGCCGTTTCGGACGCAACTACATTCAGATCGGACAGTATATTGATTACATTTTTCCGACCTATAACATCCGTTTTATTGCTCTCAACGACAATGTTGACACGGCGTATAAGGACACCTCGGCTATGGATATGATGCCTATCGTGAATTTATTCAATGAGTGGCACTATTCGTACCCAATTGCACAATAAAAAATTATAAGAATATAAACCATATATCTCCCTGTAATAAAAGTGGTAACTCATTAATATGAATTACCACTTTTTATTTAAAATCTTTTAAAGCTTAAATTTTACAGATAAGTGTACTGTTATACTGATATAGCAGATCACATAGATAACAGTTGTATTTTTACTCCGAGCTAAATATGAACTTGAAAATTTTTATCAGTATTTGATTAAGAAGTATAGGCTGTAATTCCCCATTGGGGAATTACAGCCATAGCTACTGTAGCTGATTATAAAATTCAAAATAATTAATGTATTGGGAAATGGCACTTTGATCAATTTATAAATGCAGATTTATTGCATTTTTTACTGCTCTATACTATATTTCCCGTTTATTGTAGCAGTTTTGTCATTTGATAAATTTTTTACTATAATTTTATAATTTCCGTCTGTTCTAATTGTATATTTCCCCGATAAACTTGTAGAGGTATGTGATAAATATGTTGACGTTCTTGTATCAATGTTATAAATACCTATCTTTAACTCTGACGTGTCCATAGCAGGAGAAATGGCAATATCAAAATTAATTATATCTCCAGCTTTTAATGAATACTCATTAGCGGAACGAATTGTCTTGTTAGGAGCTACGGTCCAATTAATTGAGTAGGATTTCACGTTATTATCTAATGATGTATTAAAATTAACATTGTCGTTGCCTTTAATCTCATCATTTGCGCTCCTTTCAACATAATCAATTTCCTCTAAAAGCTCTTTGCCAGTCACATATAAGTTATTATCGACATTATTTGAATACGTTGAAGTATTGTTGGCATTCGATACATCTAAGAAATTTTCAATTAATTCACCATTTTCGTTTAATGAAACATAAAGCAACCCACATCTATTTAAATTTTCTATTTCAACATAATATACATTGTCCGCAGGAATATCGTTATTTTCAATTTGATAAATTAAGTTTTTGTAGTGTTTATCATTCGAAAAACTTTTGATTTCCCATTCACCAGCGTGTTGTAAAGAAAGTTCAGATGTATAGTCATCAAGCTTTAGAATATCAGGCAACTCATCATATGTCATTATTTTGCCAAACTTCGCAAGTCCAAGAAACTTATTTGAGTCTTTGTTATAAACAGGTATGGCGTAACGATCTGTAAAATCAATAATATCTGAAAAATATTTGTAATCATTTTCTTGACTATATTTACTGATGTGATAAACAGGTATTGCAGAATTAAAGTCAAATCTTACATTTCGTGTGCCAAATATAAAGCTATACGAGGAAGAGTCATCGTACATATTTGTTTGTATATCATTTGTTATACCGTTTGAAGCATATATTGAATTATTTTCGTCGGCATATGAAATAAATGCTTGCGAAATCATCAGGGCTATTGCAGATAAAATAAAAAATAATCTTTTCATATATATATTACTCCTTTATGTTTTTGTGTTTTTTGTTAATTTGTGTGTGCCTGTCCATTCAGAAACATTATTTGTTATAGCTTCACTATATTTATAATATTGAGGAGCTTCTTTATTAGGGTCAGGATCAATAATTCTAATATAAACTTTAGATTTGCTCAATCCATTTATAACTACTGCGTGTCTTCCACTTACATTTACGTGTGTAAAAATTGCTATTATAGGTCTATCTGCGTCCAATTCACTCTTTATTCCTGTCACCGTGAGTGCAGTTGTATTTGTTGTTGTATAATCTCCTCCTGTTATAGTTGTATTTACCGCAGTACCCCCAGTAGCATATTGTACGCCTGACGTAATATTTGCATCAGATCCACCTACGTGGTTATAAGAACCTTTAACAGCATAAACAATATCATTTTGCGTTTTTAAATTATATCCGAGTGACTTCGCACACATTTCAATTGAGGCAGCCCAACACCAATTTGTTCCTTGTGAAATATGATCTACAGGCACAAAGCTATCAAACTCCACTATCACATAACTTCCAGTCAATTGTACAGTTATATCACTTGTTTTGTTTTCGGCTCTTAATTTATAATTGCCATCCACCTTAACAGTATACTTTCCCACTAACTTATCATCGGTTTTTCGCTTAATATATGTTGTTGTTTTTGTATCAACATTATAAAGTCCAATTTTCAACTTTGTGCTATCAACAGCAGGTGATAGTGAAATATTGAAATCAATCATATCACCTTCTTTTAAAGTGAAGGCATTCTTTGATATTAGTGCTTTATTTGGTGAAACATTCCAATTGTTTAAATCAGTATACGTGCTAATGTTGTTATCTCCAAGTGAAAAATAATTACCCACTTGAAAAATATCAGCATATTCAACTTCATAGTCATTTATGTCATTTTCGTCAAAGCCGTTGTCTTCTTCAAGTTCGCCCCATACGTTATTCAAATTATAAGTATCAGCGATGTTGTCCTTAAAAATGTTGTCATTGTCTTCTGCATTCACAGTTATAGGCAACATAGATAAGCACATTGCAATACTAATAACCGCACTAAAAATTTTTTTATTTCTCATTTTATTTTCCTTTCTACCGATATACGGTGATAGTGTGAAAAAAGTTAATTTTGTAAGAATATTAGATTTTATATTCCTTAACTTACCACTTTTCTTTTAATCATATAATTATTTTTACATACCCCTCCTTTCAACTGCCTCTACTATAAAAACGGTTCAGAAAGGTAAAATTACGTCATATTTTTTGAATTATTTTAAAATTTGGCACTCTTAAACAATTTCTTGTATAATAAATTATGCATATTTACCATTAAACATATAATGTACTTTCAATTCCCCAATTGGGAATTGAATAAAATTAAGCGCAGATATTTATATAATCCGCGCTTAAAATGTTTTTTGTAGTTTTAAAAGTAACAGCATATCATAACCAAGTTACAAAGCAAAATATTTGATATTATCATTTTACATTTCAAAACTGTTATATTATGCCATTAACGTAAGTAGAGGCAGTATACATTAATTTTATTTTTTCGGGCAAGTTTTAGACTTGCTGCCCGAAACAGGTTCTGTATTTCCGTTTCTGTTGACATTTGCAGAGAAAGTTAATGTATATGTTTCTCCTTTTGTCAAGCCAGAAACGGATTTTGTAAGTATAAGCTTTGAATTAGTTGACTTTAAATTTGTCCATTCACCTACTGGCGTTCCATAGCTGTCTGTCAATGTAAGATGTCCGTCTGTAATGCTATCAGTATCCTTTGCTCCTTTTAAATTAATGGTACAATATGCTGTCGTACCTGAAAAAGAAATCGAAATATCCAATGAATGTGTATCAGAGTATCGAGGTTCAACTGCCGTGACAATCATAGCTGTTCCAATCATTACGGCAAGTGACAAAAAAATTGAAATTAAGCGTTTAATTTGCATAGCATAAATCCTCCTTCAAATCATACTGCCTCTATTATTAAAACGGTTCAGAAAGGGAAAAATACGTCATTATTTTTCATTTCTCTATATTTTCAGCGATTTTAACAAATTCATCTTTTGATAATTGTGCATTTAAACTAAAAGAATATCCACTATCATACCATAAAAGACTATCATAAAAATCACTATCGTTGCTTTTATAATAATAATACTCTATTTTGCCAATGGTAAATGTTTCAAGTAAGTTGTGTTCATTATCATAACTTCTTGATAAACTATCAGCAATGCCGTAATTAAATTCAATTACTTCATTTTCTTTTGCATAAATTAGAACAACATATGCAGGAAAATACGCCCCATTTGACAAGAAATATCCATCAGGTACATATCCTAATCTAAAACTATCGTCAAAGTTTTCTACTGTTATTTCATCACCAACATATTCATATTTATCATATTTATCAAAAACACTCCTGAAAACATTTTTTACGGCTGCGAAAACTTCCGGCTGGGTAAGCAGAACGCCAAATACAATACCGAAAGCTGCCGCAATGGATACGACGGACCTTACGGCAATACGTTTGTATATTTTTATTCTGTCTTTTCTGCCAACAGAATTTGTTATTTTACGCATTTTCCTCTTATATTCCTCTGAAAATTCGTGCGGCTTATTTAATTCATCATATTTTTTGAGTTCCTCATCAAGGCATTCTTCGAGAGCGTCAGCTAATATAAGGTCAAATATTTTATTCTTAGTTGCAACATTCATTTAATATTCCCTCCAGTTTCTCTATTAATATTCTCCTGCCTCGGAAAATACGTGTTTCAACCGTTCTTAAAGGTATACACAAAATTTCAGATATTTCTTTTGCAGTATGTTCATATATAAATCTTAAACCAAGAATATCTCTGTATGTATCATCAAGTTTTTTTATTTCTTGCACAAGCTGATTATACCCGACTTGAGATGAAATGTCACTTATTAATTGATCGGATACGAAGTCATCATCTTCTTGAATGTACTCTGTCCTATCATAATGCTCCTTATCAAGATTATCAAATGCTTTATTTTTCACCATAATTGACAGCATTGCCTTTGTTTCCTTACTTTTTACAGCACCCACTCTGTCAAATTCCTCGGCAATTTTTAAAAAGCAGTCTTGTACTGTTTCATCAGCAAGGGCTTCACTATTTAAAATTGACATAGCAATATTGAACATATATTCCTCATATGTATTATGTAACTGTACAAATCGTTCTCTATCATTCGGATCGTCAATTAATGTAAGGCAAATTCCAAGCATTATATTCACTTCCTTATAATGTTTTTAATATTATACAATATTATAAAAAATATTGCAAGCTTTTTATGAAAATGGTTGCTTGACATTACAAATTCTTTATTTTTGGCGTTCATAGGTATGTTTAATATAAAAAACAATGGTTTTACAAAAAAAAATCATTCCCTAATAACCCTCTGAAATTCCTCCAGCGAAATGATTTCATCAAACGCCTTTTGCCGAAGTTCCAAAGCAAAATCCGCCCACTTCTGAAATTCGGACTGTGACATTTTCTTTTTAAGGTACCTCGCATAATGCTGCTTGTAAGCACGTGAATAAGCCAGCCAAACAGGATTGTTTTTTATCTTCTCGGCATACTTTTTCCTGTGTCCCAAATCACGACAAATCTTGTCGGTACCCTTAACGGGACGTGTGCAGTAGTCCGAAAATATCCCTGCTTCAAGCAAAAAATATTTCCCGCAGTAGCCGCATTTTTTAGGCAGATAATGCTGCTCCAAGCCCTTGAATAATTCAATATATAAGAACGCTCCGATTGTGTTAAAGTGATAGCTTTCACATAATATGGAGCCTTTCTTTTGCTCCAAAACGGTGTAGCTAAGCCGCATATTTCCCGACGGTTGGAGTTTTTCAAATGTCTCGATTTTCGATTTTGTTCCTGAAATAAAATCATTTACCACAGCAGCCGTTTCCGAATTATCAAGGTATCTGCTCTGATTATGAAGTATTTCAAGGAATGGCTCATAAACCCTTTTGACCCGCAGTAAATCCTCAATAAAAGTAATATATTCATTTGCAAACACCTTTAATTTATCATTGAATTTCAAAATATAATCTATTATATCGGCGTCATTTTGCTTGTTAAGAGGATAATCCGTTGTAAAATGCTCCAAGTAATCGACCTCGTTTTCCTCAACCTCGTCGTCCCATTCCCAAAGCGCAATATCCTCATTCAGCAAATCATAAAGACGGTTACGCCGCAGATCCATATCCTTATACGGCGGCAGCGAGCAAATCATTTCGTCAAGATTATCATAAAAAACAATTGCACGCTGAAATAATTCATCGCAATTTTCCGCTTCTTCCATATCTTCTGGGTAGTGTAATTGCCCCGCAAACTTTTTGCATTTGTGAAGCGTATCATCAAGATTTTTAAAATTTTTCGATAGGTATTTTGTAAGAATTTCTCCTAAAGCGTACTCTTTTTTACCGTTAATAAAAAATTCACATTCATAAAAATAAGCGTCAAACCCTGTCATATAAACATTTCTCCCTTGCAATAAAAAATATTTTTGATAATTTTTAAAAAATAGATGTGAGACTATAAAAAAGTAGAAATATACCGAAAATAGATGTGAAGTAGACTAATAATAGAAATATAGTATCACATCTATTGACTTTTGTCAAGAGTGAATGTATACTGAATTTGAGCTCAAACAAAAATATTCCGGAACAAAAAAGGAGGTTTTCATATAGCGAACGAAATTGTTTTTACGGAATTGAAATCCCGCAATGTTCCCGCCGAGGATTTAGCGGACACGTTGGGAATAACAAAGCAGACGTTAATGCAGCTTCTCCGCTTTGAACTTGACGAGCAGGAGCAAATAAAAATGCTTTGGCTGATAAATAATTTGTCCCAATAATTTATGTTTGGACAAATTATTTTAAAAACAAGGTTGAAAATTATATCCGCAAAATCCATTACTTATGTAGGGTAGCAGCAAATCGCAAGCATAGAAATGTAATACTACATTTCACAGGTTTTGCCAATTATCGGTTGTCCATTATGGACGCGCAAATCAGAAATGATTAAGGAAACCCGCGCCCTTAATCCAAAACCAACACAAAAATCATTTGCGGAAACAAAAAATAAATGATACGAAATTCTTAAATCGTATCGGAAAGAGAGGAATTTTAATGGCAAGAAAAAGGTCTATCGAAACAATCAACAAGGAACTTGACAGGCTTGAAAACCGCGAAAAAACGTTACAGACGGACATTGATTCCGTCAAGTCGGAAAAAGAAAAACTTCTCAGTGCGCGTAATGAAATTCTTGAAATGGAGCGGCGTGAAACGGTCAATAAGATAGCCGAAATAGTTTATGAATATTTTGGCGAAAATATTTCTCCAGACAAATTTAAGGAAACTGTTGAGTATATTTTTTCAGTCAATGAGGTCAAGGATTTTATGAAGTCCACAGACGAAAAGACTAAAACTGTTTCGGCAGAAAATAACTCTGCCGAAGCTATTGAAAAGGAGGCTTGCTGATTGATTAGACAAAACCGCAAGTACAAAAATCTAACCTTTACTTTTGAGGAATGGGAACGTGTCGAGCGGCTTTCGGCCGAATGTAAAATGCGTCCCGCGACATACATAAAGCAAATGGCTCTGAACGGTAAAGTAATAAATATTGATTTGAAAAATTATCACGAGATCGTTTCCGCGCTGAATAAAATCGGGAGCAATGTAAATCAAATCGCCCGCGTCGCAAATATTTCGGGGTATGCCACACACGATGAGTTACGACAGCTTGAATTTTTTCGGAGGGAAATATGCCGTATATCAAAGTTGTTTCTATCAGAAATTCAGTCGCAGGCTGCCTGAAATACATTGCAAATCCCGACAAAACAGAGGGGCAATTATATATTTCTTCGTTGAATTGTTCCGAGGATATTTCTGTTGCCGAGCAGGAATTTTGCTTTACGTATCAGCATTATTCTCACAAGAATTTTTATTCCTCACCGAATAAAAACGGCAAATCTCCCGTGAAAGCGTTCCATATTATCCAGTCCTTTGCTGCGGGAGAATGTCTGCGGAAATTGCTCATAAAATCGGTTTGGAGTGGATACAGTCCGTTTTCGGAAAGAATTTTCAGGCGGTTATTTGTACCCATACAGACCGCGAGCATACCCATAATCACATTTGTCTATGCCCCTATGATTTGGACGGAATTAAATTCAACAGCAATAAAAAATCTCTTGAGCATATCCGCAAAATCTCCGATGAGATTTGCAGAAATTACGGGATTTGCGAAATGGAAAAGCTGATAAGCGACAAAAAGCGTATTCACGTCAGCGTATGTTACGGTGAGTGGAAACACCGTAAATTCGGTACTTCGTGGAAAGAATTTATTCGCAGAAAAATTGATTATCTTATCAAAAATTCTGCCGATTTGGACGATTTATTATTACAACTGGAGCAGCAGGATTTTGTCGTTAAGCGCGGTAAATATATTTCCGTGAAAGCACCCGAACAGCAAAGATTTGTACGGTTGAAAACACTTGGTACAAATTATTCCGAGGAAAGTATTTCACGGCGTATTCTTGATTTGCGTCCGAAAACAAAATCTCTTGATGAAATTATTTCGGAGGTCATTAAGGAATTTACTTTTGAAACGCGCAAGTTTTCTTTTGCACAAAGCGTTAAAGACACCACCGCCGTACTTGCAAATCAGCTTTCAATTATTAATGAGGAGGAATTATCTTCAATAACTTTTGTCGAAAACAAGCTGTCCGAAATTAAAAAAGATATTGCGGATACGCAAATGCAAATTAACAAATTGGAAGTTGATAAAAATTCCGCAAATGAAATTATTTCAGCGGCAAAGCGGTATTTTAAAAAGTATCCCGTATTTAAAAAGAGTACGGAATATCCCAAATCCAAGCGACAGGAGGATAAAGCGTTGCTTGCGAAATACGGCATAAAATCGCTTGATGGTATTGCTAATTTCCGCAGTAATATGCAAAATTATTCCGAGAAAATTGCCGTACTGCAAAAGCAAATTAATGAAATTCAAAAGAAAGAAGATGATTACAAAAGTATAATTGAAACCTACAAAAATTGTTCCGAGGGCGACTATATTTCTCAGCTTATTAAGGCTGTCAGCGATAAAATGGATAGGCAGGAAACGGCTAAATTAAAGGCTTTGCAGGAGGAAAGCTATACCGTTTATTCTTGCGGAAACAATAATTATTTACCCTTTAAACAGCTTGATACGAAGCCGAATGTTGACGAATATATTAAGAAAAACGTTGGCAGTTGGTTTGACGTTGAGGGTGATAATGTTGGCGATAAGCTTGAAAGTATTTATCAAAACTTTCCCGATATGGTTGTCGGAGATGTTATCGTTGTAAGAGCGCAAAACCGTGAAACCGCTTTTTATGTCAATGATTACGGATTTATAGCGTTTGAGGGATTTATGAAATCCCGTTCGGAGCAATTACGACAAAAACAATTACAAGAGGAAAAACAAAAAATGACCGCTGCTAAAAAACGCAGCAGATAAGGAGCTAAATGATTAGAAATGTACCACTTACAAATTCCGCCGTAGTTGATAATTCGGCAAACGAAAATAAAAGGCTTGAAATTCCCGAAAGCTGTAAAACCGATTTAATTAAAGCTATGAAAATCGGTTATTACAAGGAATTTTACAAGCAGGGACTTATTACTGCCGAGCAGTTGGAGCAATTGATTGCTATGCAGGACAAGTCCGTAAATTCAGCGGCATAATAATTTTCCCCTGCATATATAACCGATTTTTTAGGATAAGTTTGTACAAATTGCCACTTGCAATTTTGCATGGTAAAGTGTAAAATAATATATGCAGGGGGATATTTTATCCCCAATTAATGGGGGAAGGAGGACTATGGAAAACAAAATAAAGGTTGCGGCATACTGCCGTGTATCTACGGATCTATCCGACCAAATCCATTCACTTTCGGCGCAGATAAAATATTTTACGGAATATATCAGCAGTCAGGAAGAATGGGAATTGACAGAGATTTATTACGACGAAGGCATAACGGGAACTTCCGTGAAAAAACGCGACGGTTTTAACCGAATGATCTCCGATTGTGAGAATGGAAAAATCAATTTAATTCTTACAAAAGAGGTTTCGCGTTTTGCGAGGAATACGGTTGACACGCTTAACTTTACCCGCAGACTTTCGGAATTAAAGGTCGGTGTGATTTTTATGTCCGACGGAATTGATACCCGTGACAAGGACGGCGAGTTAAGGCTGACCATAATGGCAAGTCTGGCGCAGGAGGAAAGCCGAAAGATCTCCGAGCGTACCAAGTGGGGAACGCGCAGGCAAATGGAAAACGGAATTGTTTTAGGCTGCGGACATATTTACGGTTATCGTATTGAAAGCGGTAAATTAATTCCTGTTCCCGATGAATGCGAAATCGTAAAACAGATTTTTAGCTCTTATCTTTATGAAAGAAAAGGGTCTGCTACAATTGCAAAGGAATTAAATCAGCGCGGTATTCCAACGCTTAACGGTAAGCTATGGGGAGCGCATACGGTATTGAAAATTCTTCGCAATGAAAAATATGCAGGCGATTTGACGCAAGGCAAATTCTACACCGATAGTTATCTTTCACACAGACGTGTTCCCAATAAGGGCGATAATCCCGATATGCCGCTTATTACAATTACAGATCATCATGACGCAATAATTTCAAGAGAGGTTTGGGACGGTGTTCAGGAACAGCTTGAAGAACGTGGGAAGTTAGTGCGTGAGGGAAGAAAACACTCGGGAAAATATTGGTTCAGCGGAAAAGTTTCCTGCGGGAAATGCGGCAAGCCTTTTTCAATTACGGGTAATAATACGCTGCCAAGCCGCACATTAAGGTGTATAAACCGAGGACGCTTCGGCAAGGAAATTCAAATCGACCTAAACGGCGATATTACAGGTTGTGACAACAACAGCGTAAACGAACACGTTTTAGAGGCTTGTGTAAAGCATATTCTTGAATATATTCAAATTGCGGGCGACAAAATTGTCGGCGAGTTAATTGAAGAAATCAAGCAAACGCAGCACTCTTTACCTTTCAAAGATATTGAATTACTGAAAGCTGAAATTGAAAAGCTGAAACAAAAAAAGCGCAAGGCAATAGACCTTATGCTTGAAGAACTTATCACAAAAGACGATTTGAAGCAGCAGACGGATTTTTACGATAGCGAAATCAATCGGCTGACAGAAGAAATTACCGAAAATCAAAATATTAATGCAATTCAGAAAAAGCAGCTTGACGGAATACGTTCTTACATAAATGAAGTAGGCAAGGCTAAAAAATGCGAGACGGATAATATTGAAATCTATCATGAAATGGTGAATAAAATTATTGTCCGTGAAAACCGTATTTTGGATTTTTATATGAGTTGCGTACCCTTTGGCTTCAGAATAGAATATCATACTTATGTGGCAAGAATGATTAAAAAGTACGACATTTTTATTGACAGCTGCGAGGTAATTTCTTAATCGTGTTTTTGAGTACGAATGGCACAGCGCCTCCACATCGAAAAAAATCAAATCTGTAATTGAGGCAAATGCAAAGTCAGGTAAATACCGTGCAACCTTTGCACCATACGGATATGTAAAGGGGAACTGTGAAAAAAAGCTTCCTGTTGTTGACGAACCTGCCGCAAGCGTTGTAAGACGTATTTTTGAAATGCGTTCTCATGGTGTAAGTCCCCGCCATATTGCAGACAAGCTGAATGAGGAAGGGGTTCCTACCGCTTCCGATTATATGTATGCGAAGCTTGGAAAACCCAATCCGCGCAGAACAAGTCACTTATGGAGTGCGGAACGGATTCGTGCTTTGATAAACAATCCAACATATCTCGGACATCTGGCTCAGATGAGAACTACAACGGTTTCCTATAAAAATCACAAAACAGTAAAGAAAGACCCGTCTGAATGGATAATTATTGAAAATACTCATGAGCCTATCGTTTCTCAGGAAATATGGGATAAATGCAGAGAAATTGAAGCTTCGGTAAGCCAGGGTAAAAAGACAAAAACCGGATTTGTCGCTCCTCTCAGCGGATTGATGTTCTGCGCTGACTGCGGTGAAAAAATGCGGCTTGCCTGGAATAACACAACTAACGGCAGCAAGAAAAATCCGAGAAAGTATGTCAGACACAATTTTAACTGCGGAAGATACAACCGTCACGGGAAGATCGCCTGCAAGAGTCATTACATTAAAATGAAGGATATTAACGAACTTGTTCTTACCGACATTCGTTCAATGGCAAAGCTTGTTATTGAAAACGAAGAAGTCGCACGTCAGAAATTTCTTGCTCATAAGGAAAAGCAGAACGTTCATAGAATCAAGCTTGATACGGCAAAGCTTCGTGAAAGCAGATACAGGCTTGAAGAACTTCAAAAGCTTATTCCTTCCGTTTATGAAGATAAGGTGCTTGGCAGGATTCCGGAATCTGTTTGCGTTAATCTTTTGGAAAAATATCAGTCGGAGCAAAAGGAATTGTCCGCAGAGGTCAAAGAGCTTGAAGCAAATCTGTCCGCCGTAAAACAGGACGAACAGGACGCAGAGGAATTTATACGGCGATTGCAAAAGTATATTGACGTACAGGAACTAACCCGTGAAATGTGCCTGGAACTTATTGAGTACATAACCGTGGACGAGTATGCTTCCGACAGACCGAGGGATATTCATATTTATTACAAATTACTTGAAAAACCGCTTCCTCACAAGAAATTCCTTGTTATGGACGAGGACAGGAAAAACACCGTTTAAGGCGGGTTCCTCACACTTTATTATTGTGTGCCCTTTTGGGGTGGGGAATACTTTGGGAATATATGTTCACGCTTTCAATGAAGCCAAAGCTAAGGCAACAGACGAAATTGTGGAAATGCTCCGCCTTGACGAGAAGTACGGTTCACAAACCAATCCTTGCTCCGAGTTGTCCTAAAGTTGTCCAAGGCAAAGAAAATATTATAAGAATAGCCTCTCAAACTGCACTATTACGCCGTTTGAGAGGCTATTTCATTGGTCGGAGTGACGGGACTTGAACCCACGGCCTCTACCACCCCAAGGTAGCGCGCTACCAATCTGCGCCACACCCCGAACAACATTAATTATTATATCACAATACTATTGTTTTGTCAATAGAAATTTTATATTTTACATTTTATTCATTATATTAATAAGATTGTGTTTTTAAACCATAATAATGTAATTTGAATTAGCGCAAAAAAAGATTTATATAAATTTTTAAATTCTATTGGCGTTGGCAAAAATATTGGCAGTTATTATGAATGCAAACTGGATCATAGTCAATAAAGAAGACAAGAAATTATAAAAAAAGTAACAAATTTTCAAAATCATCCGTGGATAAACCAGCGTTATTGGAATGAGGACGAGTGGAATTATAGAAGCCGAAGATATATTTGAAAATACTG
>Ga0209064_1002396_pt1 | contig 21085 bp, 22 predicted proteins | sample Inofromicrocosms_FD_187498 | JGI IMG/M metagenome (GOLD analysis project Ga0209064, IMG submission 187498) | Mouse cecum microbial communities from Vienna, Austria - Inoculum for glucosamine and mucus D2O microcosms (SPAdes) (version 2) | ecosystem: Host-associated > Mammals > Digestive system >... | reverse complement strand
TGCGGCCTGTGTCGGAGACATCGAACACATAGCGCAGAACCGGCCTGCCCCGGCTGTTGTCAATGAGGGCGATACCTCTGGAGCCGCGCCGGATGTACCGGCGCATTCGCTGGTTCCAGAAGTCGTATTCCGCGCAGGCGGTAGCGTCAGGCCGCTGGGCGTAAATCATCAGCTGTTCCGGGAAGGGATATTTATAGAGCCGCCCCGCCGTGGCGAGGAACGCCGTCCAAGTTTGATAACTGCCTGTGACCTGCTGCGCGGCGTTATCTGCAATTTGCAGCGCCGCCTGGAGATTTTCATTCGCCATAGGCAGAATCCTCCGGGTCAAAGTCGGGAATCAGGTCCAGACCGGCAAAGGTCTCATCGTCCATGCCGTACAGTTTGCCTAGGGCGCTGTCCGTCAGGGCCAGCAGCTCGGCCTCGTCCGGCGCAAGATACCGGCGCATATCCTCCAGGGCGGCGATGGTGCCCAGGCGGGTGCCGCCTCCGCTGTAGATGCAGACCAGATTCCGTTCCTCAAATGTCAATTCGATCATCGTTCAACACTCCTTTTCCTTTTTCCAGCGGGCTTCCGCGCCGCGTGTTGTCTCTCTCGAATGGACTGCTCACTCCGGCCCTTATACGCCGCCCGGATGTCGGCCATCAGCCGCTGACAGTCCTCCGCCGGGATCAGCTTCAGCTTCTCCGCCGTGGAAGCAAACAGGCCGCGCACCTGGGGAGACCGGGCCAAAGCAGGGAGGGCAGCAGTCAGGTCCACCACCAGATTATCTCTGGTGTTCATGCCGTATTGGAAGATGAGGGCCTGTTCCTCGGCAGAAAACCGGGGCAGATATTCGCTCATACGGCGAAAGGCTGTGACCGCGCCGTTCTCATCCCGGACCGGCTCGTAGCGCTCATTTGTCCGCAGGAACATCCCGTCCATGCCAGCGCCGCCCACATAGAATCCGGACTCGTCCTTCTCGCTCTCCAACAGCGCCGTGCCATCGGCCAGCACAAAGCCGGATTCCATGTGCCGGTCGATATAGCCCACGGGGACGCCCAATTGGGCGATCTCTACGATTTCCGCCGGGACATCGCCCAGTGTAATGTCATACCGTCCATGTTCCATCCTTACCGCTCCTTTTCCGCACTCTTTTTCGGCGCTGTCTTTTTGCGGCCCTGCTTTGGCGGCGGCGCGTTCAGCTTCGCCAGGACCGATTTTTTCTCCCCCCGCTCCCGGTGCGTGGCCTCTGCCAACTCCATGAGGGAGATGGGCTGACCGGACCGGGCCTGCTGCTCCAGCTCGGCAGCGGTGGCCTTGGAACCGTTGTTGATAATGCCGTCGATCATGCTCAGATCGTCCTCTACCGCCACTTCCGCATTTTTCAGATAATTCTCCGGCCTGATGAAGTCCGGCACTTTCGCAAAGCCAACGCTGTCGCAGTAATGGAAAGATACCACGCCGTCCTGCTTGACCGCAAGGATGTCGCTGACAGACATAGAAGGCCGGTGATAGTCTGCCGGGTGGTCGATGTTGAATCTTTCCCACAGCCTTTCCAGGGCGCTTGAACCCTGCCCTGGGGCCAGCTCTCCTGTATAGACCAGATCATAATTGTCCCGGTCAATGGTCAGGCCCTTGGACATCAGCCAGTCCATGTCCATAAAGCGGAGGTCTCGTTGTTCCGCGCCGTCTTTTATCTGATAAATGGCAAAGCAGTCTCCGCCATGATTGAGAAACGCCTGTTCCCGGTCCTCCTGGTGCTGCATACGGTCTGCCACAGCCTGTTGGAAGTCCGGGCTGGCTTCCCATTCCTCTTTTGAAACTGCGTACATTGTATCAAGCGGGCGTTCCTCCAGATCTGTCCAGTCAAAGGTCATTTCCGCGCTTCCACCATCTACAATAGCGTAAACGGTAAAATCCTGATGCAGCATACTAATTGCCCGATTTCTGCCAATAGGAAGCAGATCGCCCTCCATATAACCATAATTTTTTTCTAATTCATCCACTTGGAACAGAGTGTCCGGCAGAGGGTACTCGTCCAGTATTGTATCCGGCGATGAAAGTATTTCGGCATCCTTCTCCGTCTGCGGCCCATTCAGCTGCAAGCGGATAAAACTCAATGCTTCTTCCTGCGAAAAAAGACTTGTTGAAAAGAGCTGGTCGTAGGTATATGGAGTTTCCCGACCGGAGATCAGATCAAACACTCTGTAGGTGTCAGAAATATGAATCAGAGATTTATCATCGTTGAGATAGTGTCCGTGATTGTCATAATGGTCACGCCTGCCCATATAAACCTTTTTGTCCAGTCCAACAAAGGCATCCAGTTCTGTACCGTCTTTTGTGGTATAGCAGCTCTCTCTGGCCTCGCTGACGGTAATGAGATCGTCCCGCTGCAAGCTGCCGCTGTTCAGCCGCTCCACCAGACTGGCGCACATATCAGCCCTCCCTACAAACAGCACCGATTCCGGGATCAAAGTTTGCTTCGCTGTTTTCACATACGCCTGAACAAAATGCTGATCGTCAGCACCGGTCGCGCGGGGATTCGCGTCCATTTTATAGACATACTCCGGCTCCGGCGGCTCAAAGTCCGGCTGGCGTACCTGCCGCAGCGTGAACGTCCCGGCTTCCAGACCGATCATGACATTCTGGCACTCCCTTTGTGTCCCCACAAAGACAATATCGCCTGGAAAGGGTTGGCCGTCCAGATTGGTATAGGTTTGGACAACACTTCGGTCATTGCCGGTTCCAAAGTCATACATCGGTTCCACTTTGCACACCAATGCCGCGTCCCACCGGTCACTTAGCTTTTCCAGCCGGTCCCGCAGGACGGTGACAGCGGGAGTATCGGCGCTTCCCTCTACATCCTTCAAGACACGGCGAAAACTGTCAAATTTGCCATCCTGCATATAGGTCAGAAATTCTTTTTCAAATTTGTCCCGCTCATTAGTGTGATATGGCGCGGAGATCAGTCCAGCCTCATGCAGTTCATTCAGATGCGAGAAAAAGTCTGTGACATATTGTGTACTGGCGCTTTTCCAATCTTCCAACTCCGCAGACAGCAGATTCATCCGGTCTGTCAGCGTTCTGACCGTGGGTAAATCAGTATGTGCAGCAATATAGGTCAGAGGGTCACGAACGCCATCAAAGTGACCGGCTTGCATTTCAGCCACAAGATCAGCGGCGGACTGCTCTCTGTGGTCCTGGGTGAAGGGATGCTCCAAAACTCCCGCCTGATGAAGCTGATCCATAAAATCGTACAGATCAGCAGCAAACTTCTCCGGGGTATCGGGCGCAGCAGCGGGCGTATCCTGCTCCGGCTGCTGGGTGGTAAGGTCGATGCCCTGCTCCTTGCAAATCTCAGCAAAATGCTTGTCAATACTGGAAATCAGCCCGCTGACGGTCTTGGTGATGGTCTCCAGGCTGGCCTTCAGCTCCGGCAGGGAGCGGTCCTTGCTCCATCCGGCGATGTAGCCCATGGAGTTGGCGCTGGTGTCAATGCCGTAATACTGGCAGACGGCGAAGGACACGCTCTCGGCCTCCACCTCCATGGTGTTCTTGTCCTTGGCCTTGGGCGGTTCTGTGTTCCCGGCAGCGGAGGTAAGCCGGTCCTTCTCCCGGTCATGGAGGACCGCGTGGCCGATCTCATGGACGGCGGCGCACACGGTCTGTACCTCGCTCATGCCCTCTCGAATGGTGATGGTCTGACGGGTGAAGCTGCAAAGACCGTCCGTGTCAGGGGCCAGCAGGCCAAAGACGATGGGCATGGGGGACGTGCGCCGCAGGGCCTCCATGAACGCCTCGTACTGCTGTACATTACCGGTGAGGTCGGCGGTGAGGCTGGGGAGAGGCTTGCCGTCCGTTTGGTCGGCGGAGAAAACCTTGACCGGCTTAAACAGAGGGATTTCAACGGTCTTTTCATCAAAAATAAGGTTTCCGTCCTGGTCCAGTACCGGGGCTTTGGTCTCCGGGTCCAGCCGCATCTCCTCGATCTTCTTTTTCAGCGGGGTGGGTGCGATGATGGTCAGCCCCTTCTCGCCCTTCTTCACATGCCGTCCGAACTGTTTCCATTTCTGGAAACCGGCCACGGGGTTGGCGGCGTGGGGCCGCTGCATATGGATGAGGATGGTGTTGTTGACGGAATAGCTGTGAAACCGGGACATGGTGCGGAGGTAATCAAAATACCGTTCACTTTGGAAAAGCTCCTGAATGTTCTGCTCTATCCCCGCAACGATTTCTTTGACACGTTCCCGGTTATTGGGTTTCTGGTCTGCCACGGCAAATTACTCCTTTCACAATAGTGGCCCCGCATGGGAGGCCGCAGCGTCCCATGCGGGGCAGATTTCCGCAAATCAAAGTCCGTTTTTGCCCTCCGGGGGTAAATCTTTGTCCCGCCCCGGTTCCTCGCTCTGAAAGCCTTGCGCCGCAGTGCTTTCCGGCCCTCTAATTGCGGAGGCCCCGGGCCGGTTCCGTTTCCGCTCCGCGTCTTTCCTCCGGCGTTCCCGGAGGGCGCAGCCAGGGCAGTATTTCGCCGCGTTGGAGAGGGCGGCAATGGGAGCGCCGCAGATGCGGCACCTCTTGACGGGCTTCTCCCGTATGATCTCGGCCCACAGCTCCCGGTCGGCGGGAAGGACGGCGGCGCGGAAATATTTGCAGATCAGCACCTGGGTCATGAGCTGGGGGCAGGGGCAGGAATCTCCATCGTCCAACGGGAGGCAATTCCCGTTATCATAGTTGGCGCAGAGGCGGCAGATCAGCCGCTTGGCACGGCGAAACTGCCGGTTATCCATACGGGGAAGATCAGCCATTGTCGAACACCAGCTTGTAGTTGGTCCGCTCCCCATCGTCCTCCAGGACCACGGTGGCATCGTAGGTTTTCCCGGTTTTCTCGGACCAGCAGCCCTTGAGCCGCACCCGCCCATTCTTCAGCAGCGAGGCGGCGGTGGATTTTGTAAGGGATTTCTTCTTTGCGGAGAAGAACTTGCTGTCTTTCCAGAGGACAAAGCGGCACTCCCTGTTTTCGCAGAAGAATCCCTTTTTGCTCTCGGTGACAGCGCCGCAGCAGCGGGGGCAGGGGCCGACAGTCTCCCGGTCAGAGGGGAACAGGACCTCCCAGCCAGAGACCGGCTGATAGTCCCGGACCAGATCGCGGACCAGGGCGGCGATGCCGTCCATGAAGTCCTCCGGGGTCAGGGTCCCCCGCTCTACCTCCCCCAGCCGGTGCTCCCATTCGGCGGTAAGCAGGGGAGATTGCAGGTCCTCCGGCAGAACGGTGACAAGGGAATTGCCCGCCTGGGTAGGAATCAGATTGGTGATTTTCTTGGCCTTTTTCCGTTCTACCAGCCCGGAGGCCACCAGCTTTTCCAGAATCCCGGCGCGGGTGGCGGGGGTCCCGATGCCCTTCCGCTCCGCATCCTCCGGCATATCCCCGGCCCCGGCGTTCTCCATGCTGCTTAATATAGTATCTTCCGTGAAATGCTTGGGCGGGGCCGTTTTGCCCTCCTTAACACGGGCGGTTTCCACCGTCAGCGTCATTCCTTCAGTCAGTCCGTCCGGCAGGGCGGCATCCTGGGACGGCTCTCCGTCTGCGTAGGCTTTCCAGCCCGCGTCCAGCATGACCTTCCCCTTGGCGGAGAAGCTGTGACCGGCACACTCTGCCGCAACGGAGGTCTCTGCGTACCGATAGGGCGGACAGATCGCCCGAAGCAGGGCCAGCGACACCAGCCGCAGGACCTCCCGTTCTCCCAGGGGCAGGGCGGAGAGGTCCGTGGCGGCGGCGCTCCCGGTAGGGACAACAGCGTGGTGGTCGGTCACTTTCTTACTGTTGCAGACTTGGGCGGTCAGCATGGTTCCCGGCGTGTCCAGACCGCAGACGGCAGCAGCGGCGGAGACCAGGGCGGGGACGGTATTCTCCATATCGTCCGTCAGAAACCGGCTGTCCGTCCGGGGGTAGGTACACAGCTTCTTTTCATAGAGGGCCTGGAGGTAGTCCAGGGTCTGTTGGGCGGTGTAGCCCAGGGCGCGGTTGGCCTCCCGCTGGAGGGTGGTGAGGTCGTAGAGGGCCGGGGGCTTTTCGGACTTCTCCCGATGTTCCACTTTCTGAACGGTGATGGTGCCGCCCTTGCAGCTGGCAGCAATGTCGCTGGCCTCTTTCTTAACGTTGATCCGCTCCCCGGCCAGGGTCATGCCGCCGCTGTCCAGCTCCACGGTGTAGAACGGTTCCGGGGTAAAGGCGGCGATCTCCGCCTCCCGCTGGACGATGAGCGCCAGCGTGGGCGAGACCACGCGGCCAATGTTCAGCGTCCGGCCATAGAGAACGGAGAACAGGCGGGTGGCGTTGATGCCCACCAGCCAATCCGCCTTGGACCGGCACAGGGCCGCTTGGTGCAGGCCGTCATAGTCCCTGCCGGGACGGAGGTTTTCAAAGCCCTCCCGGATGGCCCCGTCCTCCATGCTGGAGATCCACAGCCGCTTCATGGGCTTGGTGCATCCGGCCAGATGGTAGGCGGTGCGGAAGATCAGCTCCCCCTCCCGGCCAGCGTCGCAGGCGTTCACCACCTCGGACACATCCTCCCGACGCAGCAGGGTCCGCAGAGTGTCGAACTGGCCCTGCTTGTCCTTGCCGATGGTAAACCGCCAGCTGTCCGGCAGAATGGGTAAATCCTCCCGCCGCCACTTGGCATACTTGGGGTCGTAGGTATCGGCATTGGCAAGTCCCGCCAGATGGCCCACGCACCAGGAGATCAGCCAGCTCCCGCCCTCCATGTACCCGTCCTTCCGGGACTTCACATCCAGGACGGCGGCAATGCTCATAGCAACAGACGGCTTTTCCGTTACCACTAATGTATACACAGGTATCACTCCTTTCCAAAAGATGGAGCGGCCCCAGGATTGGGGCCGCTCAAAAATAGAGGTTGCTTTATCCCAGGAGACAAGCTACAATGTTGGGGACAAACATATTACGAGGTATCTGCCATGAACAAATACAAAATTTTTCGTATGCCCAGCGAGGATGACGAAAACTACGACCAGCATGAGTTAATCGGCGTAGAGTACGGCGAGGATATTTATGAGGCCACGGACCGGCTGATTGAGGCCGTCTGCGATGATTTGTCCGGGAATCCCGAATATACCGGATGCCGTGTCTATGCCTATCCTCCAGAGGATGAGTATGGGGAAATGGGTCCCTACCAGTATCAAATGAGCGGGGTCGTGTTCCCACCTGCTGCTGAAGAAAATATCGTAATTTCCTATGGTATAGTAGAGACAGACGAAGGTCAGGGTTGACTGGTCACACCCCGGTAGCAGGGCAGGACACAGCCCTCTCCATACCGTTTACATCCGCAGCAGGGGTGGCCCACCGGCAGCTGGGGAGGGGAGCGGTCCCGCTGAGTATGAGGGAGCTCCATCATTACCCGCTCCATGGGGCGGTCTGTGAAGTATTTCATATGTCCTCGTCCTCCGCATCCGGGTTGTCCTCATCTTCCGGCTCGTCCTCATCGCCGTAATCGTAGTCATCAAGGTCGGAACTGCCCTTGGTGTCGGGCTTTTTCTTCTTGAATTTCAAGAAATACGCCGCGCCGCCGCCTGCCAGAGCCACCACCAGGACCACAACAAGGATGCCGTTCTTACTGCTTTTTTTCGGTTCTGGCTCCGGTTCTGGTTCCTGGTCTGAGCCTGGGTCCGCATCTGGTTCCGGCTCTGGTTCTGGGGGTGGTTCCTTTCCCGCGCACTGGGTCATATCCACCGCGCACACCGCGCAGGAGGTGTTGACCGCTCCAGCCGCGCATTTGTCAGAACAGGAGCAGGCGGCGGGGGCGGCGGTCCCCTCCTCCATAAGCGCAAGCAGATCGGCCTCGTCCACCTGATTGAGAAAGTGGACCGTGTTTTCTCCATCAGCGGCGCGGTCAATAATCAGATAAAAGTAGTTGCCGTTTTTCGTGGTGACGGTAACAAACTGCTTCTCATCTGATGCCGTGCCGCTGATGTCATCCTGGAGGGACATATTTCCGTCCGGGGTCAAAGCCGCACTGGAGCTGGAATCCTCATCCGGTTCCTGGGGCGCGGCGCTGTTGTCCTCCTTGGGGGGCGTAGCGGCGGTGGTATCCGTGACAGCCGAGGGAGCGGTGGTTACAGGTCTGGAAACGGTGGCAGGGGCGGTCGTGACCGGCTTCGAGGGTTCGGTCTTATCGCTTGGTTTCACTGTGGTCACGGCTTCCGACAGGTTCCCAGCGTTATCCTCCGCCTGAACGGTGACGGCAGTGCCCAGCTCTGCCAGCGGAATATCCACCGCCCCATTTTTCAGAGCGGTATATCTGTGCCCGTCCACATAGACCGCCGCCACGCCGGAGGCTGTATCGGAGGCTTCCACATGGAGGTGTCCGGCGGTGAAGCTGGTACGCAGCACAGGGGCCTCTCTGTCAAAACAGTTGATAGAACAGGATTTCTCATAGGTTTGCCCGTCCCAGCCGGTGACGCTGGCGGTGACGGTGCAGTTGTCGGAGACTGTCAGGACGGCGGTATACTCCCGGCCCTGCTGTTCCAGTTCAGAGGTAATATCCCGCCAGTCCCCCTCGCCCTTTACCATGGCCCGGACAAAACCGTTCCCGGTGGTGTCGGTGATGGTGATGGTGACATTCGCATCCCGGTTCGTCCAGCCGGTGGGTGGGGTGATCTGGATGCCGGTGCCAAAGGCCGTGTCCCCCGCCAGGGCGGGGGCGGCAAAGGCCGTCAGCATCAGCATCGTTGCCAGCAGGATGGCGAGGATGTGAAATTTAGTTTTCCGCATGATTGCCGTCCCCCTTTCTCTCCGCGCCGGTGGCGGCGGGCTTGCTGGACTGGATGAGTGCCGCCAGCTGGTCGGGGGTCAGGCCCATGCTCCGCACAAGGCCGATGATGTCCAGATTCTCCAGCTCCAGCCGCTGTTTCTCCAGTTCCCTCTGCCGCTCTTGCAGCTCTGTGATCTTCGCCGCGTTCTTCTCATACTCCGTGTCAATTTTCTTGATTTTCGGATTCATTTTGCACTCTCTCTCCTTTCGATTATGGGGTGGGCAGTCTGCCGTAGCAAAAAAAGTGGTCCTGCCAATAGGAGCTGTTCAAGTCTGCGTAGGAAATGGGATTTCCACAATGCAGCATCATATTGTTGCCCACATAGATGCCGCAGTGCGTTGGGGCGTTGGGGTCCGGTGCGTTGTAGGTGTTGATGAAGAATACCAGATCGCCGGGTTTCGCGTTGGCGGATGAAACCGGAGTGCAGAGATTGCACAGAGCTTTGGCTCCCAGCCGCCCTACATCCCAGCCGGAGTGGTTGATGACCCAGCTGACGAAGCCGGAGCAGTCAAACGATGTACTGGGACTGCTGCCCCCGAACACATAGGGAAAGCCGAGATACTTCTCCGCCTCCTCCAGCATGGCCGCAAACTGCGCGTCCGCCAGGGCCTCCGGGGGCACGTCATAATCCAGATAATTCTGCTGCTGGGAGGCGTTGGGATATTGGCTGACGGGGAACAGGTCCGGCCTGTTCCCCAGGGTTGCCATATAGCTGGCGTAGAGGCTCATGCCGTCCTCATCCAGAAGATACGCCGGAAGGTGGGACAGGTCGAAATTCTCCAGCCTCACGCTGCAAACTGTCCAGGGATATGGTCGCCCTCCTGCCCCATATCGGGTCTCCGTGGTCACAGTCTCTGTCAGGATGTACTGCCGGTCAAACAGCATAGAGAGGGTCCCCTGGACATCCGCCAGGGTCCACGCCCCGCTGTGGTAGGCGGTGAGCAGGGAGATAAGCACATAGGGGTCGTGGCCGATCTCGTCCAGGTCAAAGAGGTACTCGTCATAGCTGTGGGTGCTGGCATAGCTGTCCAGATAGCTCTGCAAATCCGCCTCCATCCCGGCATAAGCCGCCTCTGCCGCCAGCATATCCGCATCCTCGCTGGGGTACGTGGCTCCGCTCATGCCAGCTAACAGCCCCTCCGCCAGGATAGAACAGGAGGACAGGATGTTGAGCAGCAGGCTGACGCAGAGAAACAGACCGAGGATAATGCCCATCCACTTTTTATGATTCAAGATGAAATTGACAGCGCCCTTGGATTTCTCCGCCGCCTTTTTCGCGGCCTTGGCGGTGTTCTGCATGGTGGCGGCGGCGGTCTGGCCGGACTTCACCGAGGCGGCGTACTGTTTGCGGATGGCCCGCTTCTGCTGCCAGCGGGAGAGCGGGTTGCTGGCAAGCTGGGGGTTATCCTGGAGGTGCTTCCGATACAGCACGTTCACGTTGGCCTTTTCCAGCCGCCGCTCCGCCTTTGCCGCTTTCCGGTAAGGTTTCAGCTTGCGGCTCCGGCGGGAGTGCTGTATCAGCCGTCCGCCTGATTCTGCTGTTTCCTCCAGCCGGTGGGCGCTGGCGAGGCCAGCGTTATCATCCTCCGCCGCGCTGATCTGCCGGTGCAGCTGGACAGCCAGCGTATTGCCGGGGGCATCCCGGACGGCGTGGGACAGCTTGGAGGGGGGCTTTGCCTTGTCCACCTCCTCAAAGTACAGCCGTGTCTTGATTTTTCCGGTCTTTGGGTCCAGTACAGCCTGCTTCAACTTTTTCTCAGTTTTCGGTATCTTTTTTCGCGCCTTTTCCACCTTGTCCCCAGCTTTATCCACACGGCGGACATGTTTTTTCAGCTTGGGGCCTATCTCTGCGTCCGTGAACTGGAGGCGGGGATTTTTCTTCATACCGCAGCCTCCAAGGATTCATCCGGCCTCTCAGACGGCTTCGTGGTCATGATACGGTACAGCTCTGTATCCTTGGGGAAACGGTCCACAAAGGGCAGGATGATATTGCCATAGAACAGCAGCCCCTCGCCCTCGCCGGAGTGGGTCACATAGCTGAGCTGGTGGGGGGAGATATTCAGCTGCTTGGCGAGAATCTGCCGGTCCCCAGGTGCCTGGTTGAGCATATATACAAAGTCCGAGTTCTATGGTGATAGGTAAGCCCCTGATACAATCTCAGGCTTTTCCCCCACCCCACGCCGTGCGTGCGACTTTCACCGCACACGGCGTTCCATCGGTTAGAAAATGTACGTTGTTTATTCAATCAACCATAGATATTTGTTAGCTGTGTAGGATAAAATTCGGGGTTAAGTTACTGGGAATAATCCTGCTTTTTCTCGGAATTTGTTCAACTTTTTAAGTTGCTTTTTATCAAGGTTCAAAATACACCGGTATTTTGCGATTGTATCCTCTTGCGTGGCGTGTATGAGCCTATGTACTGATTCAGACACCAGCACCAGATTCTCATACGAATCATCACCGCCCTGACTGCGCGGCAGTATGTGGTGGCAATGAATTTCCGATGTATTTGTAAACTCTTGACCTGTCACAGCACATCTTCCCCATTGTGCGGAGAAGTGCGAAATACGGTTGTCCGCATATTCGGCGCTCCTGTCGTATAGGGGGTGCCGCATCAGCGAAAGCATGAGCGGCACATTGATACGAAGATTATCGTGCAGTCCCTCTCGTCCCTCTGGCGTGTAAATATTCCATTCGCGCTTTCTGAACAAAGGATTTTTGTGCTGTGTGTATCCGATAGGATAGATAGGCTCATTCGTTCCCGCTACATAGCGCAGCATTTTCGATTTGCCATACCGTTTCCGCTCAAAGTAGGTTAGCTTTCTTCCCTTCTTTGACAGCCGGTTTCCTGCTCGCGTACTCAACCTGTTTGTCAGAACCACCATAACAGCACGGTTCAGCTTGGAGCAATCCAAGTTGACATGGGTTGCAAACTGATAATAATTCTGCATTCCTGTCACCATACTGTTATATAGCTGGATTTCTCCAGCTTCGCCGTAACTCTTGCGTGGCTTTGCAATACGTTTGGCCTGTTCCACCAATTTCCGGCGTTTGTGCAACAGATTTTTATCCGCGATGTATGACATAACGACCTGTTTTTCCCCCTTAGGATGCACTTTCATTTTGAAACCCAAGAAGTCAGAATAATGACGCTTGACATTGACAATTCTCGTTTTCTCCTGCGATACTTCCAGCTTTAACCGCTCGGCAAGCCATTGTGTAACTGCAATCTTAGTGCGTTCAGCGGCTTCCTTGGTTCGGCAGAATATCCGAAAATCGTCAGCGTATCGTACAATAAACATCTCTTTCAGCCCTGTTTTCTTTGCCGTGCGGTATCCATTTGCTGGTTGTTTACATCTGGTGCATAAAGGGCTGTACTGCCACTGGCTTTCAATCCAGTGGTCTAACTCGTTCAGCACGATATTGGCTAACAGCGGTGAAATAATTCCACCTTGCGGCGTTCCTTTGTCGGGAACGATTTGCACTCCGTTTTCTAACCTGATAGGGGCTGTCAGCATTTTCCGAAGAACATATATAAGATGTTTATCATGTATTCCCATTGCCCATATTTGCCGGATTAGTTTACTGTGGTCCACATTATCAAAGAAGCCTTTAATATCAAACTCAATTACATAATGCAGATTGGCAATTTGAAGCAGCTGGTAGCTTCTCGCAATCGCATTTTCCACAGAGCGATTCGGACGGAATCCATAGCTGTTACCGCTGAACTTCGCTTCACAGATTGGTTCCATAATTTGCTTTACACATTGCTGAATTAACCTGTCCCAGATACACGGTATCCCTAAAGGTCGTGTTTTGGTTGGGTCGTAGGGCTTTGGAATTTCTTTGCGCCGTACAGGTTTGGGACGATAGCCATGTTTACTGCCTTTTACAATAAACTGAATTTTTGCGACTACTTCATCCGGCGGCAACCGCCCGATGTCCCCGATTGTAAGATTGTCTGTACCCGCCGTTTTACTTCCTGTGTTCGCTTTGATGTTGCGATATGCCAACAGAATATTTTCGCGGCTCAGAATTTTAGGCATCAAATCCTCAAACACTTTACCGTTTTTACTTTGCGCATACAATTCATCAAGAACGTCCTGCATTCCGTAATACTCGTTATGGCGCAGACTTTCTTCGCTTAACAGCTTTTTCTTGTTCTCTTTGGTCATAAGGCATCACTCTCCTTTCGGGGGAAAGTGTCCCTTTTGGTCATACTCGTAATCCTTATACGATTGAATAACATTGACCTTTTCTATCCGACTAAAGCCCATCCCTCCTGCCCGCCTTTTTTGTTGGGCTATCATAGGTTCGAGCTTCGCTTTTCAGCACAGATAAAGCGGCTTATATGATTCGGCCGCACGCTGCGAATGAGCAGCTTCTGTACCTTTCCACGTTCCAATCATCCTATCTGTTCATATATACCCTTAGGTGTCCGCTATAGTCCTGTTAGCTGGGACGTGCCTGTAACACGCCACGGTATTTTATATTTTCGATTCTTACTTTACCGCACTAACGCGCATTTAAGCGTCCGTACATTTCTATACGGTGAACATTTAGACCCGTACATTCGCGGTTTTCGTCAGTCCGTCGTAGACATTCTCACCATAGGTATTTTATAGACCCCCGGCGTGTCATCTGCACACAGCACCTCTGCCGCGCTTTCGTCAGCCGTGCTTTCACACGCTGTTACGACAAACTTCCGCCGACTTTACCGAGCTGCCGACCCTGACCATTACAGTCAACGCCAGTCGAAGTATCAGGGAGGGCGTTTCAGGGCGTTACCCCCTCATTCCACCCTTCGGATGATTAGTTGTTGCCTGCTATTACAGCAGACCCGACACTTTTATCACCATGTGGACATATGCCCATGAAGTTTTGCCCTCATGGAATGGTGGTTGTATGTCAACGTGTCGCACCAAAAATGTTCTCGATTTCCCTGGAAGCAAGCAAATCTTTTACATTTTGCGTGATTCCAGTCGGGATACCTCCCCACTTTCTGAACCGCTTCCAAATCTCCACGCTCCAGCTGGCAAGCTCGCCTTTCAGCAAACGGTGGAATTCGTCCACATAGTAGCGGGTGGTCTTTCCCGCCGCCCGGTTGACGGTGACGCGGTTCCACACCTGGTCCTGGATGACCAGCATCCCCAGTTGCTTCAGCTGTTTGCCCAGCTCCTTGATGTCGTAGCAGACGATCCGATTGTTGATGTCCACGTTGGTGCGGTGGTTGAACACATTCAGACTGCCAGTGACGTAAATTTCTAACGCCGTGGCGATGAAATGGGCCTCCTTCTCGTCCTGTTCCCGCAGGGTGTTGTAAAGGTCCTCCAGAATGGGCATATTCTCTGGACAGGGGTTGTCCAGATACTTTCGGTAGACCAGCCGGACGCAGCGGTCAATGACTGTTTTCTCCACAGGCTGGAGGCCGTCCTTGCTGCCCACCACAATGTCGCAGAAGGACAGCAGGAAGTCCACCTTCAAGGAAAGCGGCGATTCATCATCCGAATAGTCCAGATTGAGGTCCATGGGATTAACGTACTGCTTGCTGGTGGGAGAGATTTTAATGACCTGACCGCCCAACCGCTGGACCAGGGGATAATACTCCGCCTCCGGGTCTGCAATCAGAATGTCATCGTCCGTGACAAGGAACACGTTGAGCATTTCCCGCTTGGCGGAGAAGGATTTGCCGCTCCCGGGAGTACCAAGGATTAGACCGTTGGGATTTTTTAACAGCTTCCGGTCCACCATGATAAGGTTATTGCTGAGAGCGTTCAGACCGTAGTACAGGGCCGCATTGCCGCTCTGGAACAGCTCCTCGGTGGTAAAGGGAACGAAAATGGCGGTGGAGCTGGTGGTAAGACTGCGCTGAATCTCGATCTGGTTCAGCCCCAGAGGCAGGGAGGACATCAGAGCCTCCTCCTGCTGGAAATCCAGGCGCACCAGCTGGCAGTTGTGCTTCTGCGCGATGCTGGAAGCCTGGAACACGTTGTTGTCCAGCTGCCGATGGCTGTCCGCCGTGTTCACCACCAGGAACGTCACAAGGAACATCCGCTCATTCCGGCTCTGCAAATCTTGCAGCAGCCGCTTGGCCTCGCTGCCATAGGTGGCGAGGTCAGATGGTATCAGGTCCATATCATATCCCGCTCTGACTGCCTTTTTCTGTTCCTCGATCTTTTGGCGGTCCAGGTCGGTGAGCTTCCGTTTGACAGTCTTGATGGCGCTGATCTGGTCCACGGACTGAATATGGAGGTTGACGATCTGGCTGGATTCCATGTCCAGGAAGTCCGCCAGCATCCGGTCGTTCAGCTCCGGGGCAAGAATCTGCACAAAGGAGGCCGCGCCGAACTTCTTCCCCATGCGGAACATGCGCCCGTTTTTGAACTCAAAGGAGCTGGGGGCAATGAAATCCTTGGTGGACAGGCCGCTGGGAGCCAGCCAATCCCAGGAAAAGCGGAAGGTTTCCTGGCCGTCCATATGGAAAATGGCGTGAAGCAGCCGCAGCCGTTCCGTGCCGCCCATAGGGGAACTGGACACGCCCAGCCGCTTGAAGTTGTTCAGAATATCCGTCTCAATGCGCTCCAGCCGGGGCTTGGCCGTTTTGATATTCTCCGCGTTGATGCCGAAGGTGAGGTACTTTGTTTTGGCAAGGCCGTTGTTGCCCTTCTCCAGCTGGTTTTGCAGCATCCCGGAATAATCCTGCCGCACATCATCAAAGCCGTCCGGCTGAAGGGGAATGACGATGCACCGGGAGAAGCCGTCCTGGGAAGCCGACAGATTCAGAAAGGTCAGCTGGAAGCGGATGGAGCTGTCAAAGTAGTTGAGGAAGTCGGACCAGCCCTCGAAAATGGCGGTCTTGTCCTCGTTCTGACTGAGCTGGTAGTTGATGTCCTGGAATTGTACGGTTTTGGTGTAGAATGTGTCGTTGACGCGGCAAATGCCATCCGGGAACATCCGCTGATAAGGGATACTGTCCTGGGCCGACAGTTCCTTTTTATCCGTCCTTTTTGCCCTTGCGATTGCCGCCTCGATTTGCTGTCGCTCTGCGCGTGACAGCCTGCGCTTTTGGGTGGACAATGTGATACACCTCCTTGTCGAGCCGGTCCTGCCGCTCCAGGGCGGCATAGAAATTGTTGGTCCGGTAGGGCCGCTGGCGGGGCCGGAGGAAACAGACGCGCACGATGTTCACCGCGATCTTCTCCAGGGGCTGGCCATTCTTCTCATATACGCCCAGCATGAAGAACGGAAGCATGATGAGTATCATGCACAGCGCCGCCGTACTGTTTCCCAACGGTCCCTTGATGAGAAAGAACAGCGGAACGCCGAGCAGCGCACCGCCGCCAAAGCATACCAGCTGCCGTTTTGTCAGGTTGAACGCGATTTTGCTTTTGACCCGCGAGAGGTCCTTGGGGACGGGGACGTAAGCCATTTTCAAGACTCCTTTCTGATGGGGGCATAGTCGGAAAAGTTGGGGACGGTGTAGAAAATCCGCTTGTTATTCACCCACCGTTGCAGATGCCGGGTGATAGGCGGGGCGGTGGGCCGCTCATAAATCATGACATAGGGGTCGTAGCCTATGGCCCGCAGCGTATTTACCCGGTACAGGTCCTGCTCATGAGTACTGCCATAATTGGTGAGAACATATACCCTCCGCTTTCTGTCGCTCTTGATGGCAGTCAGCTCCACGAAACGGAGAAAATATGGTGTCAGGTCGATGTCGGGATTGTCCCAGGCGAAGTGAACGGCCTTTGTGCGGACTTTATTTAGGAGCGCGATGTTGTCCGGGGTGGTCAGGCGGATGTCCAGCCCCTGGGAGAAGTCCACCCATGCTCGGCTCTCCGCAAGCTGCATCAGCAGCCGCTCATGGTCCTTACAAGCCAGCAGATTGGCATCCAGCAGTTTGATTTCCCGCTGTCCACTCCAAAATTCGGAGAGGTCGGCTACCTGATGGCTGACCCGTCCTTCTTTTCCACTGACGATGCAAAATCCGCAGGACCTCGGACACCCGCGGCTCAAAAAGCCATAGGCAGTATCCGGGAACTGCGGATATAAGCTGTAATCCGGGCAGATATGTTCCACCGCCTCCGGCAAATCCGGTCCAGGGCCGTAGCCGGTGCCGCCTCGGATGACCTGGGCGGCGTTGGCAACATAGATGCTGTCCTTGGAATAGGTGTCGGTGAATACCCGGCTCTTATAGACCAAATCATACCAGCCAGCGGGCTTCCACCACTCCACCACATCGCCCCGCGCCTTGTGGTAGGCGGACAGCTTCATCAGGCAGAGGTTCGGCCAGCCGTGGCTGTCCACATCTACTAAACCGATTTTCAAAGGGATTCTCCTCCTTCCTTCAAAATTTTTTCATAGCGCAATTTCATCTGTGCGGGATAGAGGTCGGTGATGGGCTTACGCTTCCCGGTCCACCGTTTGCCGCCAGCTGGACCGGCACAGGTCCAGCCAGAGGCCCGGAGGCTCGTCCCCGGTTCCGTATCCAGGGTATAGGTGATGATCCGTTCATACCCCAGCGCCTTTGCCGCCCGCGCCGCAGCTCCATAGAGAAAGCTGCACACATTTTTCTCTCCGGTGCTGCAAAGGCGGTTGACCTCCACTGTCCGGCCATCATCCAGATAGCGGCTCACGGGGCGGCCCACGATAGCCACCCCAACCAGCCGCCCGTCCCGGACGCATCCCACAGAAAATTTATGGCCGGTAACAGGCTTGTGGTGGCGGTGATGTTCCGAGACAAAGGCGTTGGCGTTTCTAAGCGATATAGAAATAAGTGTCAACATAGATACACCTCGGTCTAATGCGCTGAAAACACACTTTTTGTCAGACTTCCGGTTTTGAATAAGGTAAAACACAACAATACCGTATAGCCCATACACGTCCAAATTGCGTAGATGATGTCGGAGCTGGTGGAGATACCCTGTACCAGCACTGCGTAAATCGCAACACAGATCATAATGAGAAAGCCCTGGAAACCCAGGGCAAACAGCGATTTCAGATAGTTTTGACCCATGCCGCCAAATTCCTTGCCCAGCATCGCCGCCATGGGAATGGGCGCTACGCTGGTGACAAGATATATCTCGATCATCCGGCCAAAGGTGATGAGAAAAATGCAGATGGTCAACGCCCACATTGTCAGACCGACAAAAAGGGATTGTACCCACAGCCCCAGCAGAGGCCCCAAATCCATAGCCTCCAGTTGGGCCTGCATATCAGGAACTATCGTTTCGAGGTCTATGCTGGTACTGCCGCCAATTACGCCGGATGCGCTGGCAACAACGCTCTGCGCCACATCGAATACACCCATCACGATATTCCACGTGTTGGTAACAATCAGAATGGCGCAGGCCGTTTTGAACACCCAGCGAAAGAACATCCAAGTGTCCACGTCATGAAGATTATTTTTATCCGCTATCAGCTGAATCAGCTCCAATGTCATGACAAAGGCAAGGATTACCCCGGCTATAGGGAGAATAACGGTTTCAGAGAGTGTCTGTACCATTGAGAAAATACCGCCGTTCCACGCCTGGGGGGTCAAACCAACCTGGTTGGAGATGTCCCCCACTTTTTCGTTCACGCTGTCAAACATTCCGGTCAGATTGCCGAGGATACCGCTGATAAGCAGTTCTTTCAGCCACTCTTTGATAGAATCCAGCAACATAGGGGCTTACCCTCCTTTCAAGGCCCCTCCCGCACAGGCGGGAGGGGCCGGAAATGATGGAGGCTCACTGTGCGGCCAGATACTCCATGATCTCAGGGGCGGGCAGGGTTCCGTTCCTGAGATAGGCAGCGAGAAAGACGAGGTTTCCACCGGCTTTTATCTGCCGTTCCCCCTGCTCCTTAGCAGCGGGATGATTGTTGCCGCAACCCTCCAGCAGGTTGATAACGCCCCACACACCGAGGCCAGCGCCCAGGGCGGTGAGGAGATTGGCTAAAGCGTTGTAGGCTTCCCGCCGGGTGGATGTCATCTGGTCATTCATAGTAAACCTCCTACCGTTAATTGATGTTTCTCGCGGCATCAGCCGCGCCGGTTATCCGAACAGCCCGGACAGCAGGGGGACCAGCGTCAGGCCGATCAGAGCCACGCCGCCGCCTGCCATGAGCTGCTTCATGCCCTGGCTCTTCGCGCCGGGGTTATCGTTGCCGTAGCCTTCCAGCAGATTGATAACGCCCCACACACCGAGGCCAGCGCCGAGAGCGATCACGAGGGTCTGCAAAACGTCAACAGCAGAGTTAAAGAAATCCATAATGTACCTCCGAAAAATTGTATAGATTTTTTGAAGGCGCATTTTCCCTGTTTTTGCGGCTGACCAGCGGTTACTCTAGTTCGCCGCCGTCCTCCGCCGGTTCTTCCTCCTCTGATACGTCTATCTCGAACACATCATAGACCTCAGAGGGCTTAGGTTTCAGCTTCGTTGAAAGAAAACGCTCTATGTCAAAAGTGTTTTTCTTATCAAAGTCAGCCAGGTACTTGTAGTTGGGATGCTGGGTGATGTCGTACTTGCGGGACAGGAAGGGGCGAACGCCCCGCAGCTGCAAAATACACTTGCTTCCATCCAATACCGCAAGCTCGTCAATGTCCATGAGGGCTTTGCCCAGCTTCTGGTAGTTCAGAGAGTGGGAAGTTTCCCGGCCCCGGCTCTCGCCGGTGTTGTAGGTGTCTATGGTTTCTTTCCCGAGACTGGAGGAAAGCTCTTTCAGTGTGGTCGGCTCAGAGCCGCCAAGAAAGATTTTTGTGTCCATATTGCCGATAATTGTGTCGCAATTATCCTTGTATATGGCTTTTAACTGGCTTTGCGCCTGCAAAACAAGGCAGGCGGAGATTTCCCGGCTTCGGATGGTGGCAACCAGCTTTTCCAGCTTTGGAATCTGGCCGATGTTCGCCGCCTCGTCTATGAGGCAGCGAACATGGACCGGGAGCCGCCCGCCGTACACATCATCCGCTTTGTCGCACAGCAGATTGAAAAGCTGGGTGTAACAGAGGGAGATCAGGAAATTGAACGTGTCATCCGTATCGCTCATGATAAGGAACAACGCCGTTTTTCGGTCCCCCAGGGAATCCAGCTCCAGCTCGTCATATGCTGTGACCTCACGCAGTTCCGCGATGTCAAAGGGAGCCAGCCGAGCACCACAGCTCACCAGAATGGACTTGGCTGTTTTGCCAGCAGCCAAGCGGTACTTGGCGTATTGACGCACAGCGAAGTGCTCCGGCTTTTCCTGTGCCAGCTCCTCAAACATCAGATCGACCGGGTTCTTAAACTCCTCATCGTCCTCCCGGACCTCCATGGAGTTGATAAGCGTCACCAGCGTGGCGAAGTTCTGTTCCTCCACCGGGGCCTCGTAATGGAGATAGCCGATCAGCGCGGTATACAAAAGCGTTTCGGCTTATGGTGATAGGTAAGCCTACTGTTTCAAACGTTTCCGGCTTTTCCCCCACCCCGCACCGTGCATGACGGCTTTCCCGTCACACGGCGCTCCATCAACAACAATTCGCACACGTTATCACAAGTTATTACCATGAACATTTTTTTTTGGTGGTCTGTGCTTGTTTCTGCCGAAACCGATTAAGCAGAAACAGGCGGATTTCCCGCTTCTTTGCGGAGTTTATTGAGCTTTGCGAGTTGGCGTTTGTTGAGGCTTAATTCAGATAGATATTTTGCTATGGTCGATTCAGACGTAGCATGGATTAAAATATGTACGCTTTCCCGAACGATAATCAGATTTTGGTAGTTATCTCTGCCACCTTTGTTTTTGGGGAATTTATGGTGACAATGGATGTCTCTCAGGGTTTCAAATACTTGTCCGGTAACGGCGCACTTTCCATACTGTGCGCAAAAGAGTGATAGACGGTTATCTGCATATGCGGCACTCTGCCCGTGGGCTTCCTGCCGCAAAAGCGCCTTGAGCATCCTGGTATCAAAACCAAGGTTTTCATGGATTTCCGCTCTGCCTTCCGGCGTGTATTTCTGAATAGACCTTTTCTTGCACATTGGGGCCTTAGTACGAACATAGCTGATGGGAGCAACAGGAAGATTTTTGATGTAACGCATCAATTTAGAGGAACTATAGCGGTCTACAACAGCACCACCGATATTATCTTTTGGCTCCTTTTTCAACCTGTCGCCCAGACGCTTCATAGTCCGGGTGACCTCGTAGCCAATGTCACGGAAATCAAGACTGACCCCTGTTGCCATCTGGTAGTAATTGTGTTCACCCATGACGAAAACATCACTTGACAAGGGCATACAGGGAAAAGAAGCAAAAAAGTGCTACCAA
>Ga0209064_1002388_pt1 | contig 21177 bp, 16 predicted proteins | sample Inofromicrocosms_FD_187498 | JGI IMG/M metagenome (GOLD analysis project Ga0209064, IMG submission 187498) | Mouse cecum microbial communities from Vienna, Austria - Inoculum for glucosamine and mucus D2O microcosms (SPAdes) (version 2) | ecosystem: Host-associated > Mammals > Digestive system >... | reverse complement strand
GACAGTGAAAAAATGTTAATACCACACATGAAAAGTGGTGATAATTTCAGGAATTAGGTATTGCTTTCCTCATTTTTTTGTTGTATGATATGGATATAGGCTTTCTGTCAAAAAGTACACCTTTTGGCGGTAATCTTATCTTTCCCCATAGCATCGCTTTCAGAAGGGAGGGAAAAAGCCTTTGTGCTATTCCAGGAGAAAGCTGGATATCACTGGACAGCGGTATGGAAGGCTCACTGTCCTGGGCCCGGCGGCGAATGTAAATGGCAGGACTGCCTGGAAATGCCGGTGCGACTGCGGAAATGAAACTGTTATCCGCACCAACCGGCTGCGCAGCGGCCACACGGCAAGCTGCGGATGTATGAAGCCGAAGGAAATCCTCGCTGTGGGTCTTCCCGGTCTTACGTATGTAGAGGGCACCTGTATAGAGATGCTGCGGTCCAAAACAGTGAGGAAAAACAACACCAGCGGCGTCACCGGCGTGGACTGGCTGGCATCAAAGGGACGGTGGAGGGCCTCCATCTGCTTCCAGGGGAAGCGCCGCTATCTGGGCAGCTACAGCTGCTTTGAAGACGCGGTCAATGCACGGAAACAGGCGGAAGAGCAGCTTCACGACAAATTTGTTGATCAATTCTCCCATGCGGGGAACTGACCATAATTTCCAAAAGCGGGATCGGCCTACGGCATATGTCCAGGTCTGTTCCCCAACCTAAGAAGTCCTATCCGTTTTTAAGGAGGTGGAAAACACCGATAGGGCACAGGCAAACCGTCGGAAACGGCGGGACGCAAAGCCATAGGTTACTGCGCCCTTGCGGCGCAACGCTCGTTCGGTTGCAAGTTGGCAAACCGCCGGAAACGGCGGGACGCAAAGCCAGAGGCTGCCGCGCCCCTGCGGCGCAATGCTCGTTCGGCTGCAACTTGGCAAACCACCGGAAACGGTGGGACGCAAAGCCAGAGGCTAATGCGCTCTTGCGGCGCAACGCTCGTTCGGCTACCGGATACTTTGCGTCCGTTATATATTGGTCTCCGATGAACAACCCATTTTCGGTACCACATCCGGGATGTCTTACCACAGCCGGATTTGTTATCAGGACAGTTTATCGGATCAGTATTGACAGCAAAGAAAGGAATAAGCTATGAAAAACATGCAAAGCATCAAAAAACGTGCTCTGGCATTTTTACTGTCACTGGCGATGTGCATGAGCCTGTTGAGCACGGCTGTGTTTGCGGTGGAAGCAGGTGGCACAACCGGCGCGGAGGATTCTCCCGTTGCGTCGGATACTCAAACCAGTGACGAGACAACCAATGAAACCGGCGCCGAAGGCGGCACCACGCCCGCAGAGGGCAATATTGGCGACGTCGGGGGCGAAGCTGTGTCCACTGAAGGCGAAGACGACGCCAAAGAGGAGGAAGCTCCTGTCTATATCTGCGGCAAAGAGGAACACACCCACGGCGAAGACTGCTATGAGCTGCGCCCGGTTTATGAGCTGATTTGCGGCAGTGAAGACGAAAATCATGAACATACTCCCGAATGCTATGGCGAACCGGTCCTCAAATGTAAATTTGAGGGTTTTGAAAATGGAGAAAGCCATGTCCACACAGAGGAGTGCGAGGGCGAAGCTGAGCTGGTCTGTGAGCTGGAGGAGGGCGATAGACATATCCACACCGGGGAATGCCTCGGTGAATCTGTGCTGTCCTGCGAGCTGGAGGAAAGCGAAAGCCATACCCACGATGAGGAATGCTACACAGAAACCGAGAAATCTGTCCATGAGCTGACCTGCGGCCAGGAAGAGGGCGAAGCCCACATCCACAGCGAGGAATGCTACACGGAAACTATTGAAACTGTCAGCGAGCTGACCTGTGGGCAGGAAGATTACGAGGGTCATACCCACGATGAAAACTGCTACACTACCGGTCTGACCTGCAAACTGGAGGAAACCGAAGGCCACATCCATGGTGAAGAGTGCTATCAGCCCGCCTTAATCTGCGGCACGGATGAGACGCACGAGCACACCGCGGAATGTTATAAGACCGAGAAGGTTTCAATCTGCGAAGTTGAGGAGCATGTCCATACAGTGGAATGCTGTGCTGTTTATGATGAGCTTTTCAATGGTTTGCAGGCGCTGAGCGATAAGTTCCCCGCATTTCAGATGGAGTATTTCGACAACTTAACCGAGGATGTGGAAGACCCCTTAGCCGGTTTTGCCGCCAAGGCCTCCGCACAGTTCGGCGAGGAATTCAATGCCCTGTTGGAATTATATAAACAGCTCCCCACGGAGTTGGCTGACAGCGAGGGTTATCTTACTCTGAAAACCGCTTTGGAGACATTCGCGTCCGCTATGGGCGGTGATCTGAACAGTGGAATAGCACGGATGGATACCATCTATCCAATCAAATACACTGAAAACAATATCAACTTTGAGCTGTATGAAAACGGCACTGCCAAGGTTATCAGCGGTGAGAAGAACCAGTATTACCGCATCATCGTTCCCGGTACTGTTACATATGAAGACAGAACGTATCGTGTAACCGTTATTGGTGAACAGGCATTTTACAATAAAGGCTATGCACAGGTGACTCTCTCTGAAGGCTTAGAGACCATTGAAAAAAACGCCTTTGGTTATACTTATCTATACGGTAAGGATTTGGTAATTCCTAACAGCGTAATCACCATTGAAGAAAGAGCGTTTGCTGGTTTTAATCGTTATGCAACCGAGGCATCCCACATCAACAAAATCATTCTTGGCGACAATTTGGAAACCATTGGCTACTGCGCGTTCTACTTCAACGCGGGTATTACGGATAATAATGTCATTGCTCCGTTCCCTGTGGAAGTTGAATGCGGAACCAACCTGAAGAGTGTTGATCCATGGGCGTTTTACTATAGTTATAGCTACAACGATGTAAAATCTGTTACAGTTCGCGGCTTTGAAGGGGCTATAGACGATGTGTTAAACGCTGTATATGCGTTTAGCGCCTGTGGCCTTACCTATACCATGATAGACAGTAATAATATTCTCAGTGTACAATCTTTGCAGAAAGCGATTAACGAATCCAACGGCCCCACCAGATTGACGTTGAAAAATGCGCATTACATAATAAAGGATTCCGTTGTAATTCCTAACGGCAAAGATATCACTATCACAAACGGCAATTCCACTATCGTATTTGAGCCCGAAGATTATATGTTCAAAAAGCCCATGTTCAAAATTGAAAAGGGCGGAAAACTGACCATTGACGCCGCTACAACGGAAAGCCTGATTATCAATGCCGCTCCGTTAGCCGTTCCTGGACGGCTGACCGCTACCACATTCCAGATAAACGGTGAACTGGTCTTAAAGGATGGCCTTATTAATGGCGGCGGCGGAATAGGAATGAATATGGGGATGTTCAGCGGCGCGATTGTGCTGGGGGACAACGCCAAATTCGATATGTCCGGCGGCGTCATTCAAGGGACTAGCACCGACGGCGCTCATAGCGCTCCTATTGTAGTCGGTTCTGGCGCTGTGTTCAATATGTCCGGCGGCAAAATCACCGATAATATCAACAGGACCAGCATATATAACGGCTATGCCGCAGGCGCAGTTCTGATTTATGGCTGGAGCTCCAGTGATATAGGCGGCAAAATGAACCTAACCGGCAACGCAGAGATCAGCAATAACTCTACCAGAGGCGTAGGCGGTGCAATTACCTTGGTTGGCAATGCTGAACTTCAGATGGATGGCGGTACGATTACTGGCAACAGGTCTACTGGCGGAACGAGTTCCAATGGCGGAGGCGTCTGTGTTGCGGGACGTACCGGAGGCATGAGTACAGCCTATGACGCCAAATGCGTGTTCACCATGGATGGCGGCGTCATCTCCGATAATGAGGCTGAATATGGCGGAGGAATCTATGTCAATTCCAACCATGTAACACTAAATGCAGGTGAAATTACCGGTAATAAAGCCAGAATGACTGGCGGCGGCGTATATGTGGAGACCCCAAATCCCAAACCAAATTCTCTAAAAATGTACAATGCACTAATTACTGGTAACACTGCATCTGTCATGGGCGGCGGCATGTATTTCTGCCCTACAGGTACAGCGGAGCTTTATATTGATCAGGGCGCCGGTATATTTGACAACACCTCCGACGGCGCTGCAGACGACTTTGTTTCCGTTGTGGTTGATATGTCCAGCAGCTCCAAGTCCGCAACCCTTTCCGAGCGTATGCTCGGCGGCGGCCGAGTCAACTGGTATCGGGACGGCAGCGTCGCCGAAACAAGTTTGAGCGGCGGCTGGGGCTTTGTAACGGAGGACTCTGTGCGTTATGACGCCGAAAATCCTGGAGATCCGCTCCCTGCTGGTTCATATAAATACAGCCTTGCGCTAAAGGCAGCCGTCTCTGACGGCGTGAAACATCTGGCGGAAGAAAGCGCTCAACTGATTATTACAGGCAACCACGCCACGCGTGGCGGCGGCGTCGGTGCTAACGGTTGGGTTACGGCGGGCTACCCCAGCGAGGATGAGGAATTTTACAGCCTGAAAATAACCAAAGCCTGGGAGAATATTCCTGAAGAAGATTGGAAACCCGTTGAAATTCAGGTAATGTCCGGCGAACACGTGTTGGAAACCGTAAAACTGAGCCAAAACAACAACTGGACCTATACCCTTACCGGGCTTTCCAAAAGCGTAGTCGATACACTGGAGGTAAAGGAGCTTACCGAAGGTTACGAGGTCAGTTATTCTGAAACCACACTGGATGGACTTGTATATTCTGTTACAGTGACCAATGGCCCCCTTGGCAGCTTGTCTGTAGAAAAGAAGTGGGATGACGGTGAAGACAAAAATCGACCCGAAAGCGCCGCTGTTCAGCTCTACAGAACAGGCAAAGAAGAGGGCGCGAAAAAAGAAGCGTTCGGCGAACCGGTTATATTGAATAAATCCAACGACTGGAGCCACACCTGGGATAACCTGGAGAAAAAATACACCTGGACGGTGGAAGAAATCGATGTGCCGGATGGATACACTCCCAAATATCAACTCAGCGAAGACGGTAAAACTATAACGATTACCAACATTGCCATTACCAATCTGGAAGTCCACAAGATATGGATTGACAGCGAAATGGGAAAGCGCCCCGAAAGCGTCAAGGTTCAGCTCTATAGAGCAGGCAAAGAAACGGACGCGGAAAAACAACCGTCTGGAGAACCTGTTATATTGAACGACGCCAACGGCTGGAGCTATATCTGGGATAATCTGGAGAAAAAATACACCTGGACGGTAGAAGAAATCGATGTGCCGGAAGGGTATATCTCCTCCATTGAGTATGGCGAAAATGGCACAATCGCAACCATCACCAACACCGCTATCACCACCCTAACCGTAAACAAAGAATGGATCCACAACGGCAACAACAACCATCCTGCCAGTGTTACCGTCCAGCTCTACAAGGACGGCAAAGCAGAAGGTGATGCAGTAATTCTCAGCGGCGCCACCAACTGGACCTACACCTGGGAGGAACTGGATTCCCGCTTCAAATGGACAACGGGTGAAATCAATGTTCCTGAGGGCTATACCTCTGTCACCACAACCAATGAAGACGGTACGGTTGTCACCATTACCAACACCTACAGAAGGCCGGTGACCCCTCCGCCTGAACAGCCAGATCCCACCCCTGATCCAGAACCAACTCCAGACCCTGATCCCGATCCTGACCCCGATCCGGAAGACCCCACCTATGAGGTACCGGATGAGCCCACGCCCCTGACTGAGATACCGGATACTCCGCCGCCCCTCTCAGAGCTGCCCCAGGAGGACCTTCTCGATATCTTCGATGAGGACGTTCCCCTTGCAGGCGGCATCGGAAGCGGCAACAACGACGCGGTTTGGTATCTCCTGGCACTGTTCTCCCTGGCGGGACTGGGACTGCTGAATCTTTTGGAAAAGAAGCTTTTCCGCAAATGATTTCCTGACCTTTGGCACAAGCTAAAACTCCATAAAAAGCATCAGCCGGACCGGGTTTTCCCCGGTCCGGCTTGTGTTTTGTGAGGAATGTGTTCGGTTATTTCTGACGGTTTCTCTTTTTGGCCTGCCAGATATCCGCTATGGCGCCGTATATCCCCAGTGCCGCCGCGCCAATTCCCAGGGCTGCGGCGATTCTCCCGGCGGTCTCGGTGTACCGGAAGATGGTGTAGTCCTTCCACCCGTTGCGTATCTTCATCCACTGCCACAGATATTCCACAATGTTCCCCTTGAATTCCAGCCAGTCCATGGGCAGCAGCAGATTAAAGGCACACCAACGCAGCAGTACCACACTCCCAGCCACGCACAGCACCAGCCCCGCCAGGTTCAGCCATTGGGCCGGGGTGGGGCGGGGGTCATCTTCCTGGCGGAGGAGTATCGCCAGCGCCGCCGGGGCAAGGCGCAGGCAGCTCCACACCAGCAGCGTCACCGCCACCACCAGCCGCGCCAGGGAACAGCTCTGCTCCAGCAGTTCCTTGCGCTCCAGCAGACTGCGCAGCTCCTTGTACTCCAGCACCGGGCCCAGCTTGCTTTCAATGTCGCCCATCAGGCTGGAGACATACTCCCCCTTCCGGACCCCTACAAAGAATTCGGAAAGCTTCATCTCCTGCTGCTCAAAGTCCCCCAGGTAGAGGAAAGCCTCCTCATAAACCGACTGGGACATCCGGCCTATCAGGCTTTTGTCCAGCAGGTAAATCCCGCAGATGGTATAGGTCTCTTCCCCTATTGCCAGCTCCGCACCCAGAATGTCGTCGGTGAAAAACAGCTGGGTGGCAAGCCGGTCACTGATGGCAATCTGTCCCTTCTCCCAGGGGAGGGAGCCGTACTTCATCGGCACTCCCGCCAGCTGCTGGCACAGCTCGGTGGTGTAAACCGTCTGCACCGGGTTCTTTTCAATGCTGGTTTGCCTGCGGACACAGGGGGCGGCATAGAGGCCGGTCTCCTCCCCCTGCCAGCTGAGCCACTGCTCCGCCGTCATCTCGGTGGTCTTGTCAAAGAAGAAGGAGGAGGGCAGCTTTCCCACAGCCTCTTTGACGACGGCGCCCTGTATCAGTAGAAGCACCAGGGTCAGCGCCAATACAATGTATTTTTTCATATCACACTCACCGTACCAATACTGTCATGCCCGGATAAACGGGCAGGGTGGTGGTCTCCACAATTTCATACGCGCCGATGACATCTTTAGAGGTAACGGCAACCTCCTTGCTGTTTTTGGCCTTGGTCTCCACCTCTACCTTTTCCACATAGTAGGCCTTGCCGAAGAGGGAATCCTTCTCCTTTACTGCTAGGACATATTCCTTGTCCGCGTCCTTTTTCACGCAGCTGGCGGGCAGCACGTTCTCAAAGTACCCGCTCATGGCGCCGATGGTCACCTTGGCCTTTTTGCTTACCGGAGGACTCTCCATGTCCTTCATCACCGATTTGTAGTGCCATACCTTCCCGTTGGGGTCCATCTGCCGGGTGTGGTCCTCTGCCATTTTGGTGTCGGTCTCGGTGATTGCCACCCGCCGCACCTCGTCCCAGGACCGCTTGGAGTACTCCACGCTGACGGTGCTCAGCTTCTGGAAGCTCTCCCCTTCCTCCACCGAAAGGTCGAATTCGATGATGATATCGGAGCTGCCCCGGTGCATGGTGACGCAGTCCTCCCCCCGGAGGATTTCCTTTCCCTCCTCCACCAGCACGGCGTCCACCAGGCCCACTTCCTCTGCCCGGACAATCCCGTCGGCGGGATACCGCCGGTCCAGCTCGTCCAGCTCCACGGCGATCACCTCCTGCTGGGAGGCAAGCTCCTTCCTGGTCCGCTGGCGACCGTCCTCTGCCGTGAGGGACTGCTCCTCCAGGGCTGCGATGCTGTTTTCCGCCTTGACCAGGTCCATCTCAAAGTTCCGCTTGTAGTTTTGCCGCTGGACCATGGTGTAGCTGGAGGAAGGGTAGATGCCGTTGATGTTGCGTATCTGGTAGTTGAGCAGCTTGACCTGCTGCTTGAGCTCATCCAGCTTGCGGGCGTTGGCGATTTCCTCCGCCTCTGCCTGGGCGTCCAGCTCCTCCAGCTGGGTGGATATCTTCAACAGGCTGTCGGCGTAGTTCTGCCTCTGGACCCGGTAGTCGGAAACGTCGATGGCAAACAGCGGGGTTCCCTCGTCCACCTGCCTGCCGGTTTCCACCATTACCTCGGTCACCCGCCAGTTGTCGCGGGCTGTCACCTTGGAGGCGTCGCTGTAGCTGAACTCCCCCTCCAGGGTCTTGGTCTGGGAAATGGAGCCCTTTACCGCCTTGGCCGTGGTGACCACCGGCAGGGTGGCGTTATACACCGACTTGGAGATAAAGGTAAACAACAGCAGCAGCGCGAAAAACACCACCGTCAGGGACAATATAAATTTCTTTTTTGTCATAATCTCTTCCTCACTTCAACACCGAATAGCTGATTCCTTCCATCAGCTGGTCCTCAAAGAACACCAGCAGCAGCACCGCCGGTATCATGGAAAGCACCCCGCAGGCGAAGCCCAGGGCCATGCTCTGGGCATTCACCGAGAGCAGGAACACCGAAAGGGGCTGTTTAAAGGTATCCTGTATGAACACAATGGGCTGCTCCACCATGTTCCAGGCGTCCACAAAGGACAGCACCGTCAGGGTGACAATCCCCGACTTGCAGTTGGGGACCAGTATCCTCCACAGGGTGACAAAGCTGCCCGCCCCGTCCAGGTAGGCGGATTCCAGCAGGGAATCCGGCACCGCCTCCATAATCTGCCGCATCAGGAACACCCCGAAGGCGGAGAATATCCCAGGCAGAATCAGGGAATAGGAGGTGTTCAGCAGCCCCAGGGCCCGGACCACCATATAGGTGGGGGTCAGGGTCACCTGGTAGGGGAGCATCATCAGCACGATGATGCAGTAAAAGATGGCGTCCCTGCCGGGGAACTTGAACTTGGAGAATGCGTATCCCCCCAAGATGGAGATCACCAGCTGCCCAACCGTGATGGCTGCGCAGATGCCCAGGGATATCCAAAACCGCATCAGGTAGCTGGGCTGGCGGATAAACAGGTCCGCGTAGCCGTCCAGCTGGATGTGGTCGGACAGCAGGTGCATAGGGGTAAAGGCATCGCTGATGGTGATATCTCCAAAGTTCCGGACTACCTCCTCCCCTCCCATAAAGGAGCCGGAGAGGGTAAACAGAATGGGGAACAGCACGGTCAGGGCAATGACCGCCAGGAGGGTACAGAGGATCAGGTTTTTCCAGAAAGTGTTCCACCTTCTCCTCCATTTGCTCATGCTCATGACCGGGTACATTGCATTGGTACTCATAGCTGTACACTTCCTTTCCGGTGGCGGTGCAGGAACAGGGCCAGCACCACCAGGGCGATCACCAGGAACACATAGATAGAGGCTGTGGAAAGCCGCTGATAGTTCAGGTTCTGGAAATTGTTGTTCATAAAGTGTTGTAGCATATAGATGCTGGAATGGGGATAGGCCCCGCCCAGGGCATAGGCCTCCCGGAACACCTTAAAGGAATTGACGATGCTGATGACAAACACAAAGAAGAAGGTGGGCCCCAGCAGCGGCAGGGTGATGCTCCGGAAGATGCGCACCGGTCCGGCCCCGTCCACCCTTGCGGCCTCCCGGTACTCGCTGGGAATCTGGGAAAGGCCGGTGAGGAACAGCAGCATGTTATAGCCGAAGTTCTTCCAGACGTAGAGCAGGAGGAGTATGTAAAAGGCGTTGTCCGAGTGGAGAAAGTTGACGGGGTTCTGCTGAAGGCAGAGGCTGTTGAGGATGCCCGACTGCTCAAAGACAATCTGGAACACCATGACGGTGGAGGCCACAGGGATGACATAGGGGGTCAGGAAGATGGTGCGGAAAAAGCTGTGGCCAATGATTTTCTGGTCCAGGGCCAGGGCCAGGAGGAGGGAAAAGAGGATAATAGAGGGCACCCCCATGACGATAAAGCGGAAGGTATTGGCCGCGGCCAGGCGAAAGGATTCGCTGTTGGCGACAGAGATATAGTTTTCCAATCCGGTGAACTGCTGGGTAAGGCCGCTCTGGAAGGAGCGGACGATACTGATGACAAAGGGGACGGCGAAGAACAGGAGAAAACCGGCCAGGGGTATGGCGGCGTAGGCCATACCGGTGAGGGCTTTCCGGCGGCCCAGCCGGAACCGGGGTTTGGGGGTTGGAATGGTTTTCATCGGCAAAAGCTCCTTTAAAAAGGTTTTGGGTCCGGAGAAGCGGTAAAGCAGCCTCACTCATCCATGTAGATGGTCAGCTTGGATTTCAGTTCATCAAAACAGGCTTCATAGGTTTTTTCGTCCTTGAAGAAGGGCTCCATGGAATCCCAGGTCATGGTGATGATGGTACTGTCATACAGTGTACTGGTTTCAGCCTGCAAAAGCTGGTCCATATGCCCCAGCAGCGCCTCCGCAGGCAGGGCGGGAACGCTCCCGATTGTCTTGTAGCTTGCATCATAAAACTTTATGCTTGGCTCGTTCATCTGCTCCCGTACCTTCAGGCCAAGGGCTTCTTTGCTGACCGGGCAGAAAATGTTTTCGTACAGGAGCGTTCCCTTGTAGTTCACCTTCCTCGCCTGAATGCTCTCGGAGAGCAGTATCTGTATGAATCGATAGGCGTTTATCTGATTTTTGGAGCTGGCGGGCACCGCCGTGTAATACATATAGCTGGTAGAAACCCTGCCCTCCGTGTCCCGCAGAATAAAGTCGGTATAGCCGCCGTCCACCGCCTGAAAACACGCGCCATACAACCTGAAATGGTTGATCTCGGAGTACAGCCAGGTGTAGCAATAATTCACTGGCAGCCATGGGGGTGCATTGGTCATCCTGCCGCTGACAAATTTTCCGTCTTGATAGTCCCATTTGTAGCAGGCTTTATATGCCTCCATAAAGGCGCGGATGGTCTCCGGGTTTGGGCAGATCTGCCGGTTCTCATAGTCGATCAGCTTCAGGTTGGCGATTTCCAGAAAGCGGCCAAAAAATCCTGTGTAGTGCATCATGAGCTCCAGCTCCAGGTTCTGGTCCAGCAGCGGGGAAACCTCCCCCAGCTGGCGCAGGAAGGATATGGTATCCCCACACTCCACCTGACCGATTCCCAGCAACTCCAGCACCGGCGTCCTGGCCAAAAAGGCGGGATACGTCACATAGATGGGGACAATGTACTGCCTGCCCTGATATTTTCCGGCGTCGAAAACCCCTGGCAGAAAGTCCTCTTCCTTGAAATTCTTGTCCTGCTCAAAGAAGGGGGACAGGTTCAGGTAGATGCCGCCCTGCATGGCCTTATAAATATTGGCGTTCAGATAGGACGGAAAGATAATATCCGGCCCCTCCCCTGACAGCAGCTCGTTGGTCACGCGGTCGCAGTACTGCGCCATTCGCTCTTCATAGGTCCCGGTTGTGGAAAAATCCTCGATGGTCACCTTCACATCCGGATATATCTGACGGAACAGCATAATGGCCTCCGACATCCAATCTGGGGTATAGGGTGGACGGTAAATGACAAACTCATCGGTGGGCTCTGTGTTCACCACCGGCGCGGCGGATTCGCTGGGGTTTTCGCTTGCTGCTTCGCCCTGGCACCCGGCCAAACCTGTCAGCATCAACGCCAACATCAAAAACATACTCAATATCCTTTTCATCCTCATGTCCTTCCTCATAGCCACATTTTATATTTTCTATCGTTGTAACGCGATACGTATTAAAAATGGCAATAGCTGTCCCCTGGGCGCTGCCGATCTCCGTCTTTTTTTACTTAAACAGAACAGACAGCTCCCCACTCTCGATGATTTCCAGCTTTGGCTCTTGGTCGTCTTACTCGATAAGCTTCCTGATCTCCTCCGCCTCCTCCTGGGAAAGCTTTTTGCCCCCGGTAAAGGCCGACACCAGCTTGCTGATGGAGTTGTCAAAGGAGGTCCTCACCAGCTTTTCGGTCCACTGATGTACATATTCATCCTTGCTGACCATGGGATAATACACATAATTTTTCCCGGAGGTATCCACCCCCAGCAGGGAGGACTTCTGTAAATTGGAAAGATAGGTCCCCAGCGTCTGCTTTTTCCAGCCCCTTTCCACTACCGCAGGCTGCTCCAGCAGCTCCTTGAAGGTAAAGCTGCGGTTGCCGCCTTCCCAGAAGATGTCCATCAGTGTCATCTCTGTGTTGCTCAGACCGTAATTTCTTTTCATAATCATAGTATAGCACTCCTTTACATGGTGTAAATGAAAAAGATTTTATCCGATTTGGATTTAAGAAGGGACAGCTTCCCCCAGGCCCCCAGCGTTTATTCATGGGGGCATTTTTTCAGGTGAGTATCTCCGGCGTATTCCTTTTCCAGTATTTTTCCGCACTTGGTACAGCGCTCCGAGTCATAGAAAATGGTGTCGCAGCTTCCGTCGGCGTTGCGGGTGTGCTCGCCCAGGGTGGTGGAGGTGAAGTTGTGCTTGCAGAGGGCCATATTGATGTTGGAAAGGCGGTAGCCGCTCTCCATATCCACAAACACATCCCCGCTGCCGGAATGGAAGTCCGCATAGTGGTCCATGTCGTCGCAGACGATATAGCCGCTGTCCGGGCTGAGGTCGTGGGCCAGCTCGATTTCCGTCACCGGGTCAAAGGCCAAAACCGAGGTCCCGCCCGCAAGGGCGACCGCCGCCGACACAAAGGTCGTCCAAATCCGCTTCTTCCGCTTGAGCTCCCTGATTTCCAGCACCCGCCTTTTAATGGTTCTGGCGTCGTCCCCCAGCATCCCCACAGAGGCGGCTTTGTATTTCCGCTCCCCGCTGCCGGTGGCCATGTTGATGATGCAGCCGCAGTATCTCTGCCGCGTCTCCTTGTTGTAGGCGGAGACGGTTTTGTCGTCGCAGTGTATTTCGCACAGGTTGCACAGCTCGTGGAACAAAATATAGGAGATGGGGTTGAACCAGTGGACTGCAATCACCGCCAGACCTAAAAATTTGAGCAGCAGGTCGTAGCTTTTGATGTGGACCAGCTCGTGCCGGAGGATAAAGCCCCATTCCTCCTTGCCGTACTCCTTTGCCGCCTCCGGCAAAACCACCACCGGGGTAAATACGCCGATGGTCATGGGGGCGGAGCAGTAGGGGGAAAAGACAAAGTGAATGTTCCGGCTGAGTTCCAGGTCCCGCCGCAGCTCGCCGTAGTCGTCAAAGTACTCGTAGACCTTAAACTCGGTGCAGTTCCTGCGGTAGAGCCATTTGGTGCGGAAATAGCTGACGATATGTATCAGAGAGAACACCGCCGCGCATACCCCGGAGACCGCTATGCACACAAACCCGAACCTGACGGCCGGATTTATCACCAGCTGATGGCGGTTATAGATAACGGAGCTTTCAATAAAGCTGTAGCCCGGCTGACCGGCCCGCAGGCTGAAGGTGGAGATATTCCGCAGCGTCTCCGAAAACAGGTATTTCACCGCCGGTAAGGGGAGGAGAAAAAATAGGACGGCTACCCGCAGCAGATTATACCGCAGCTTTACCGAAAGCGTCTTTCGGGTGATTGCACAGACAGCGCAGTACAAAAGGACCACAGCGCTGCCAGAAAGCGACATCCATAAGATGATGTTGCCCCCCACGTTCCGTCTCACCTCCTATCTGTCTTATAAGTATATAGGACTCTTATGCTTTATATCTTATACTTCTTTTTGCGCTTTGTCAATACTTCCGGAAAAAAATTGACATATTTTTTGATTTCATAAAATTATCTTACTTATAATCAAATAGTTAAAAATGTTTAGTGAATTTAACATATAAATTGCCGAAAACTTCCGAAAAAAGCGCTAAAATCGTTTTTGTTCCGCCGGATATTTCAATTTCAGCCCGTATCTGCTATACTGGTTGCAGAGCATGGTGAAGCAGCCTTCTTATTGACCGCTATAGGTTTCACCATCAAAAAAGGAGGGAGCAGCTATGTCTGTCAAAATTCGTTTGGAAACACCCGCGGATTACCGCGCCGTTGAGGAGCTGAACCGCCGCCTGAGGGAACTGGGCTTTGTCGAAAAGCTGCCGCCCTCCGCTTACGGGCAGGACACGGATTTCCGCTGAAAAACAGGGGATTCTCGTTTTATGTCGTGTACTTTTTCCGCCCAAAGGGCTATGATGATGGTGAAAGGAGGGGCCAAACCGATGAACCAAAAGAAAATCGGGGCGTTGCTGCGGGAGCTCCGCAGGGAGAAAAACCTGACCCAGGAACAGCTTGCCGAAATCCTCGGTGTGACCAACCGGAGCGTCTCCCGGTGGGAGAACGGCGTGAATATGCCGGACTTCGACCTGGTGATTGAAATCGTCAATTACTTTGAGGTGAGCATCGACGAATTTTTGGACGGAGAAAGGAAGAACGATATGATTGACAAAAAAACAGAGGAAAAGCTTCTGAAGGTGGCCGACTACGAAAACGCGGAAAAGCAGAAGATGTTAAGGCGCATATGCAGGCTTTTTATCCTGGCAATCGCCGCGTTTATTGTGTACGCCGTTCTGGATGTGCTGGAGCTGACCGAAACCGGTATCTATGAGGACATTGCCTCCTTTTCCCTGGGCCTTGTCTTTGGAATGCTGCTGGTCGGCGCGCTGTTTACCAGCCGCTACATGGGCAGGATACACGCCTTTAAGCAGAGGCTGCTGCGCAGGGTAAAAGGACAGAGTACCGAAAACACCGCCGGTTGAGCGTCAGCCGGGCATAAAAAGCGGCGCTGTCCCCATGGTTGTTCTCAACCATGGGGACAGCGCCTTTTCCGGTTTCGTCCAAAGTATTACAAGCTAACAGCTCAAAGCTCAAAGCTCTTCTTCCGTCACCAGGAAGCCGTAACAGTCAAGCTCCCTTACGGTTCCGACGGGAATCTCCTCTCCCGTTATCATATCCCGGCATTTTGCAGGCACCGAGGGAAGCTTTACCTTCCCCTCCGAGAAGTTCAGGTAGAAGCGGTACCGCTTCTCTCCATCCACACGGGAATGAATCTCCAGCCCCAGGGGCAGGGCCTTTATCCCCATGTGCCGCTCCTTGAAAATGTCGGCGTAAATATCCAGCAGACAGTCGTCCTCCACCCTTGCGGCAATATGTACCGACATCCCCTTACCGTAGGGGTGTACCGTCACCGCCGGCTGCCCGGCGTAGAAGTCCTCCAGGTAGGTTCCCGCCGCCTTGGCCCCCCGCAGGGTCAGCAGCTCGCAGAACTCCGCCGCGGGGTATTCCTTGCCGTTCCAGCGGATGCGGTTGCTCTGCCCCGGATACAGGGTGTCCAGCTCTGCGGCCTCCACCCCGGTCAGCTCCATCAGGCCGTCGCCGGGGAAGCCGCCCAAAAAGGCGAGGGTGCTCTCGTCTACATATCCGGTGAGCCAGGTGGTCACCACCACGCCGCCTGCGGCGGTAAAGTCCTTGAGCCGCTGGGCCACGCCCGGCTTTAACAGGTACAGCATGGGGGCGGCGATCAGGTCGTACCCCTCAAAGGATTCGGTGCTGGAGATGACATCCGGGTCCTCCCCCAGGCGGAGCATGGCCCGGAAATGCTGGATGCAGGTCTCGTTGTACTTCTTGTCCTGCTTGGCCGCGCCCGCCATATCCTCAATGGCCCACCGGTTGTCCCAGTCATAGATGACCGCCGCGCGGGGCGACGGGACCGACCCGGCCAGGTTGGAGAGGGCCTTCAGGGTCTGTCCGGTCTCGCTGACCTCCCGGAAAACGCGGGTGTCGTCCCGTCCGGTGTGGTCCACCACCGCGCCGTGGAACTGCTCAAAGGAGCCGCGGCCCATGCGGAACTGGAAATACTGCACCGTGTCCGAGCCGCTGGCGATAGCCTGTAAACAGGCCAGCTCATGGAGGCCGGGGCGCTTGAGCTTGTTATAGGGCATCCAGTTGACCTTGGAGGGGGTGCTCTCCATCAGCATAAAGGGCTGTCCCCGCTTGAAGGAGCGCATCAGCGAATGGTTGAAGGCGGTCTCCGACGCCACGGCGTACAAGGGCTGCTCATTGTGCCAGCGGGGGTAGGCGTCCCAGGAGATAACGTCGATTTCCTTGGCGATTTCGTTGTAATCCAGGCCGCCGAACAGCCACATAAAGTTGGTTGTCACCGGCAGGCTGGGGGCGTACTGTTGAAGGGGCTCTGTTTCATTGCGGATAAAGTCCGCGGTGTTGGCGGTGGTAAAGCGCCGCCAGTCCAGCAGCATCCCCAGGACCGAATGCTCCCCCTGGTCCATGGGCGGGTCGATCTGGTCAAAGGAATCAAAGGTATGGCTCCAGAAGCCGGTCCACCAGGCGTGGTTGAGCTGGCCGATGTCGTTGTGATACCGTTCCCGCAGCCAGTCCTGGAATTTTTTCCGGCAGAGGTCGCAGCAGCAGGCCCCGCCGAACTCGTTGGAGATGTGCCAGAGAATCACGCCGGGATGCTGGCCGTACCGCTGGGCCAGGCGGGTGTTCATCTCCCGCACCTTTTGGCGGTAAACAGGGGAGGTGATGCAGTGGTTGTGGCGTCCTCCGTGGAGGTTGCGCTTTCCGGTGGGGAGGACCCGGCGGACCTCCGGATATTTTTCATCCATCCAGGCGGGTCTGGCCCCGGAGGGGGTTGCCAAGATGGTATAGATGCCGTTCTGATAGAGGCGGTCGATGGTTTGGTCCATCCAGTCAAAGGTATATACGCCCTCCTCCGGTTCCAGGGCGGACCAGGCAAAGATGCCCAAGGAGACGCTGTTGATGCCGGCTTTTTTCATCAGCTCGACATCCTTTTCCAGGATATCGGGGCGGTCCAGCCATTGATCGGGGTTATAGTCCCCGCCGTGGAGCAGGCCGTTAAGCTGGGGAAAAAGTGGGGTATAAGAGGAAGCCATCATAAAACCTTCTTTCATATAAAATAGGGGAACAGAAAAGGGGAGGCGAGATAGTAATATTATACCATGGAAGCGCGGTAAAAAGCAATCTGAAACTTGCAATATGGCCAAACAGGGAGTATACTGTAGAATGTACCAAACGGCATAAAGGCCGGCGCTGCCGCCTGTCGTATTTTATGAGAGAGGATGTAAAACAATGGAATCCAAAGCCCAAAACGGCGTATGGCCGGTAATGCTCACCCCCTTTACCGATACAGGGCGGGTGGACTACAAGGCCCTGGAGGCCCTCATCCAGTGGTATGAGGAGCGGGGCGTCAGCGGCCTGTTCGCCGTCTGCCAGTCCAGCGAGATGTTTTTCCTCAGTCTTCAGGAGCGGGTGGAGCTTTCCCGCTTTATCAAAAGGACCGCCCATGTGCCGGTGATTTCCTCCGGACACACCTCCTACAGCATCGACGACCAGATTGATGAGCTGAAGCGGGTGGCGGATACCGGCGTGGACGCGGTTATCCTGATCACCAACCGCCTGGCGGAACAGGGGAGTGCCCCTGAGGTCTGGCGGAACAGCCTGGACCAAATCCTTGCCGCCCTCCCCAGCGATCTTCCCCTGGGCTTTTACGAGTGCCCGTACCCCTATAAGCGGCTTATCTCCGACAGCGAGATTTCCTATGCCGCCGGGACGGGGCGGTTCCACTTCCTCAAGGACACCTGCTGCGACGCCGCCCTGATTCAAAGGCGGCTGGAGCTCATCAAAGGGAGCAGTCTCAGGCTTTTTAACGCCAACACCGCCACCATTCTGGATTCCCTGCGCCATGGGGCGGCGGGCTTCTCCGGGGTTATGGCCAACTTCCATCCGGAGCTGTATGTCTGGCTCTGCCGGAACTGGGATAAGGAGCCGGAAAGGGCGGAGCTAGTCCAGGCGTTCCTCACCATGGCCTCCCAGATTGAAAAGCAGCTTTACCCAGTCAACGCCAAGGCGTATCTGCAAGGCAAGGGGCTTCCCATAACCATCTATACCCGCTCCAAAAACCATCACGAAATGTCCCCGTTGTTCCTTAGCGAGGTGGAACAGTTGGACCGCCTAACAGAATGGTTCAAGAAAAAAATGTAAACAGCATTGGAAGGAGTACAAAATGGGCAATACATATCAAAATCCGGTACAGCGCGGCTTCTTTCCCGACCCCTCTGTCGTTCGTGTGGGAGACGACTACTATATGGTCAACTCCACTTTCCAGTATTTCCCCGCCATCGCCATCAGCCACTCCAAGGATATGGTCCACTGGGAAATCATCGGCCACGCCGTCACCGATTCCGACGACCTGGATTTGCAGGCCATCCGGGATTCCCACGGCATCTGGGCGCCGGACATCTCCTACAGCAACGGCAAATTCATCATCATGGCCACCCTGCGCCTGAATGCCGACGGCAAGCGGGACAACAACGTCATGCGCCGCCAGCTGGTGGTCTCCTCCGACAGGCCGGAGGGCCCCTACAGCAAGCCCAGCTGGATTGAGGTGGACAGCATCGATCCCTCCCACTTTGTGGATGACGACGGCAAGCACTATATGGTCATCAGCCCCGGCATCAACCTGGTCCCCCTCAGCGACGACTGCACCAGGGCCACCGGCGAGGTGATTCCCGTGTGGCGCGGCACCGGCGAAAGGGCCTCGGAGGGGCCCCATATCCTCAAGCGGGGCAAGTATTACTACGCCATTCTGGCCGAGGGCGGCACCGGCTACGGCCACGGCATCAACGTGGGCCGTTCGGAAAACCTCTTCGGCCCCTATGAGTCCTCCCCCTACAACCCGTTGATGCGCCAGTTTGACCCCGACGCCCTGCTCCAGCGGACCGGCCACGGCAAGCTGGTGGAGACCCAGAACGGCGACTGGTGGGTGTACTACCTGATGGGCAGGGCCAACCAGGGCCATTACACCACCATAGGCCGGGAATCGGGGCTGGACCCTGTCACCTGGCTGGAGGACGGCTGGTTCATCATCAACGACCGCAAGGGCCCCAGCACTGTGCAAAACTCCCCCAACCTGCCCCAGCATCCCTTTGAAAAGTGGACCAGGGACGATTTTGACAGCGAAACCCTGAACTTCAACTGGGAATTCGTCCGCAACCCAGCCAAGGGCAGCTATTCCCTCACCGAAAGGCCGGGACATTTCCGGATATGGACCCTGGACGGGCAGCTTTCCGAAATCCGTGCCAAAAACACCCTGCTCCGCCGGGAGCAGGAGCTGAGCTACACCGCCTCCACCAAGGTGGAGTTTTACCCCTCCAGAGACGGGGAACAGGCGGGGCTCACCTGCTATTACAGCACCGCCACCTATGCCCGCTTCTCGGTCTGCTGGGAAAAGGGCAGAAAGCTCCAGCTTGTCATCAACCGCAACCACGGCGAGGAGCTGATGGCCGAGGTTTCCGGCCTCAAGGAGCAGCCGGTATACCTCAAAGTGGTGGTGGATAAGCTGACCCGAACCTTCTACTACAGCTATGATGGTACCGAATGGCTCCACGCAGGCACCCTGGAAAACTGCATCTACCTCTGCGACGAGGGCGTCCCCGATGACCCCAAGCGTCATACCGGTACCCTGGTGGGTATCTATGCCAACAACGGAGGCTGCGGAACACGGATTCCCGCCGATTTCGATTTCTTTGAGTATTTGGATTGAGGGATGATTTCCTTTGATCTGTTATTCTGAGCGCCATCTCATGGTCCGCGAAAGATGTTGTCAGCAGCGCTTTGCGCCGCTTCCAACCTTTCGCTGGGGCAAAAAGCCCGGATGGCCATCCTTGCATCGATTCACAAAAACTATCGTTAGCCCGCCACTGAAGGGGGATTTACACGGGCTTCTTGATTATAGTGCTTTTTAGATATGGTTTACGCTTTTTTGGTTGGTGCAGGGGTGTTTCGCGCCTGCGGGCGCGACCAAAGGGCGCCGCCCTTTGGAAACCTGCCACTTTCGAGAAAGCGGCCAAAGCTTTCAATTTTACTGCGTCTTTTGACTATCATTTTACTTAAAGGAGCGTTTTTTCATGCAGATCAACCGCCACTATCTGGATTTAAAGGACAGCTACCTCTTTGCCACCATTGCCAAAAAGGTGAACGCCTATCAGAGCGCCAACCCTCAGGCTAAGCTCATCCGCCTGGGCATCGGCGACGTCACCCTCCCCCTCTGCCAGGAGGTCATCCAGGCCCTCCACGGCGCGGTGGACGAAATGGCCGTCAAGGAAACCTTCCGCGGCTATGCCCCCGACGAACAAGGCTACCCCTTCCTGAAACAGGCCATCCGGGAATATTACGCCGGACACGGCGTAAAGCTGGAGGAAAACGAAATTCTCGTCAGCGACGGCGCAAAGAGCGACCTAGGCAATATCCTGGATATCTTCTCCGAGGACAACACTGTCCTGATTCCCGACCCCGTGTATCCTGTCTATGTGGACACCAACGTGATGGCGGGACGCAAGGTGCTGTTTATGGACGCCACCGAGGAAAACGGCTTCCTCCCCCTGCCGGACCGCAGCGTCAAGGCGGACCTCATCTACATCTGCTCCCCCAACAACCCCACCGGGGCGGTATATACCCGCGAGCAGCTGAAGGAATGGGTGGATTATGCCAACGAGCAGGGGGCAATCATCCTCTATGACGCGGCGTATGAGTGCTTTATCCAGGACGAAAAGCTCCCCAGGAGCATCTTTGAGATTGAGGGAGCCCGGACCTGTGCCATTGAATTCTGCTCCTTCTCCAAGATGGCGGGCTTTACCGGAACCCGTTGCGGATACACCACCATCCCCAACGAGCTGGTACGGGATGGCCAGTCCATACAAAAGCTGTGGCTGCGCCGCCAGACAACCAAGTTCAACGGGGTTGCCTATATTGTGCAGAAGGCTGCGTCGGCGGTATTCACCGCTGAGGGACAGCGGCAGATTAAGGAGAATCTGGGGTACTACATGGAGAACGCCCGGACCATTGCGCGGGCCATGGAGGAGATGGGCATTTGGTTCACCGGAGGTGAGCATTCGCCGTACATCTGGCTGAAGTGCCCCAACGGGATGAAGTCGTGGGATTTCTTTGATCTGCTGTTGGAGCAGGCGAATGTAGTGGGAACTCCCGGTGCGGGATTCGGGAAGAACGGGGAAGGATTTTTCCGGCTGACCGCCTTTGGGGATAAGCAGAGCACGGTTGAGGCAGTGGAACGGATGAAAAAGCTGCTAAAGTAGGAAAGCCCCAAAGGAAGAGATGACCTCGCTCAAATCAAAAAGGTTTGGGGTCCAGGGGGCTGTTCCTCAAAAGCCCCCTGGCAGGTCCAGGGCAGCGCCCTAGTCGCGCCCGCAGGCGCGAAACACCC
>Ga0209064_1002384_pt1 | contig 21231 bp, 16 predicted proteins | sample Inofromicrocosms_FD_187498 | JGI IMG/M metagenome (GOLD analysis project Ga0209064, IMG submission 187498) | Mouse cecum microbial communities from Vienna, Austria - Inoculum for glucosamine and mucus D2O microcosms (SPAdes) (version 2) | ecosystem: Host-associated > Mammals > Digestive system >... | reverse complement strand
TACATAATCTCCGAAGAGGATAGCCCGCACGCAGAATACTGATGATATTCAGTTTTTCTTCAATGGTATGCTTCATAATGCTTCTACACTCTAAATGTTTTGTGTCTAACTTTTGGGGTGCAGTTCAGAGTTGAGGGGTTAAGGGTTAAAGTTTGGAGGTTAAAGTTTAGATGAGAAATTAAGGGGATGTGTTCCCGATGCAAAGATAGTATGCCGACGGAGGCATCCGACATTTTCTCCACACTTCCGCGCGAATTAACATCCGGCAACGGTAGGGAGAAAAAGCGCCGACGGTAGGGAGAAAACAGTTGCAGGTAGGGAGAAAACCGCTATATTTGCAAAAAATCACAGCAATGGAAAGCGAACTGGAAAAACTGATAAAAAAATACCGCGATCTCGGCATAGACCGTCAACTGGACTATGACAAGTTCTACCTATACTCCATCATAACGCATTCAACAGCTATTGAAGGTTCTACTATTACCGAACTTGAAAACCAGATAATGTTCGACAACGGAATTGCCCTTAAAGGCAAGAGTCTTGTCGAACAGAACATGAATCTCGACCTTAAAGCAGCCTATGAGAGAGTGTTGGAATTATCATCGGAGCATTCGGACGTAAGTGTCGCCGGATTAAAAGAATTATCGGCTCTGGTCATGAAAAACACCGGTTCGGTCTACCATACAGTACTCGGCGACTTCTCTTCCTCCAACGGAGATCTACGTCTTTTGAACGTAACAGCCGGAATCGGGGGTAAATCATATATGGGTTTTAACAAAGTAGCCGCCTGTCTGGAAGAGTTTTGCAAAACTCTTAACCTGAAGCGCGGCGAAGCCGGCAGTATGACAGTTCAAGAGTTGTACGAAATGACTTTCGACGCCCATTATAATCTTGTCACGATTCATCCGTGGGCTGACGGCAACGGACGCATGGCACGCCTGCTGATGAACTGGCTCCAGTTCGAATTTCAACTTATTCCGTCCCGTATTTTCGCCGATGACAAGGAAGAATACATAAAAGCACTTGTCGAAACAAGGGAATCGGATGACATGAGCATATTCCGCCGTTTCATGACCGAAACCATGACGCGCCATCTCGCAAATGATATCGATGCTTTTGAAAAAAGCATAGGTAATATATCTCTCGCCAAGACAGATACGCCAACTACAGGTGACAAGATAATAGCTCTTCTCAGAAAGAATCCGCGGCATACAGCAAAGTCGCTTGCCGAAGCCATAGGCATTTCGGCAAAAGGAGTCGAAAAACATCTGCTGAAACTGAAAACTCAAGGAAAAATCCGGCGAATCGGACCCGATAAAGGCGGTCATTGGGAAACAAATCAAGACAACTAATCACATCCAGCCCGCGCCGACGCGCGGCATCCGACATTTTCTCCACACTTCCGCGCGAATTAACATCCGGCAACAGTAGGGAGAAAAAGCGCCGACGGTAGGGAGAAAACGGTTGCAGGTAGGGAGAACAGAATCCGCACATCGGCAAACAATGATAATTAGTGCCATTTAGGGTGATTTAGCCTGCGGGACTTTGGGATTTCCAAAAAAAGTGTTATTTTTGCGAAAATTTGGAATAATATGGCATCGGACCTCGCGGAGCAACTCGAACGAATAAGCGACAAATCCAGGTTGCTGCTCATCCGCTTCGGGGAGTTGCAGAAGCGCAACGCCGCCCTGACATCCGAGCTTCAGGACATGCGCGCCACACTGGTGGCCCGCGACGCCGAGATAGAGAAATTACGTCTGGAGCTTGAATACCTCAGGATAGCGACCAACATAGCGCCTGACAGCAAAAGCAAAGAAGCGGTCTATGCCACTATTTCGGATTTAGTGCGGGAAATCGACCGCTGCATCACCGACCTCATGGAGTGAGAGCCGGGCAGAGTCGGACGGCATCCCGGTGCTATGACTTATGAACGAGCAAACGAAACATAACCTGACGGTAAAGATAGCCGACGTCGAGCCATTCAAACTGAAAGTGGCCGAAACGGAGGAAGCATTCTACCGCCACATTATCGAAAAGCTGAACCGCATCTGGGCCAAGATGCACTACGGCGCTGTCGGCGAGTCCTCGCAAGTGGCTCTGGCAAAGACAGCCCTATACTACGCCGAAATGTTCTACCGCAAATCGGCGCTGGCCAACGAACAGAGCCGCCAGCTTGAAAACTTCGAGCAGGAACTGGACAATCTGCTCCGCGACCTCGGCTGAACCGCCGACGGCCACGCACACAAGCCTCATAGGCCACAGCAACGGCGACGCTCCCCCCCCCACGGAGAGTTGTTATCCGCACTTTTGATTGCCCCGCCACAAGGAGGGACGCACGCGCCTCGACCGGCGCCTGCACCTCGACCGGCGGCGATGCGACCCGAAGTGCTTTTTTTGTACCTTATTCTAAAGCGTTTTTAGATAAATGATTATTTTGTATCTTGTCGCCGCCGCTGTCATCGCCGCCGCAATCGGTGTGAGCGTGACCCTTATCGTGCAGCGTAAAATGGCCGCCACCCGTGCCAAACAAATCCTTGCCGACGCCGAGCGCGAAGCCGAGGACCTCAAGCGCAACCGCGTGCTCGAAGGACGTGAAGAAGCCCTGAAAATCACCACCGAAGCCGAAAAACAGGCTTCACAGAAAATCGCGAAAGCACAGAGCATAGAAGCCAAACAGAAGCAGCGCGAGCTGCAGCTCAACCAGCAGCAGAGCGAGAACCAGCGCACCCGCAACGAACTTGAAAACACGCGTCAGAACCTCGAAGCCCAGCAGGCTGTGGTGGCTTCCCGCCAAACCCAGCTCGAACACCTGCACCACCAGGCGCAGGAGATGCTCGAGCACATCTCCGGTCTGTCGTCGCAGGAAGCCAAGGAGAAACTTATCGAATCGCTCAAGGACGAGGCCAAGACCGCCGCGGCATCATACATCAACGACATCATGGACGACGCCAAACTGACGGCCAACAAAGAAGCTCGCCGCATCGTGGTGCAGTCCATACAGCGTGTAGCCACCGAAACAGCCATCGAGAACTCCGTGACAGTGTTCCACATCGATTCCGATGAAATCAAAGGCCGCATCATAGGCCGCGAAGGCCGCAACATCCGCGCCCTCGAAGCCGCCACCGGCATCGAGATCATAGTGGACGACACCCCCGAAGCCATCGTGCTGTCGGGCTTCGACCCCGTGCGCCGCGAAATCGCCCGTCTGGCCCTGCATCAGCTCGTGGCCGACGGCCGTATCCACCCCGCACGCATCGAGGAAGTAGTTGCAAAAGTGCGCAAGCAGATCGAGCAGGAAATCATCGAAACCGGCCAGCGCACGGCCATCGACCTCGGTATCCACGGCCTGCATCCCGAACTGATACGCCTTGTCGGCAAAATGAAATACCGCTCGAGCTACGGCCAGAACCTGCTCCAGCACTCGCGCGAAACAGCCAACCTTTGCGCCGTCATGGCATCCGAACTGGGTCTGAACCCCAAGAAAGCCCGCCGCGCAGGCCTGCTCCACGACATAGGCAAGGTACCCGACGAGGAACCCGAACTGCCCCACGCACTGCTTGGCATGAAGCTGGCCGAGAAATACAAGGAAAAGCCCGAAATCTGCAATGCCATAGGCGCCCACCACGACGAGATCGAACAGACCTCGCTGCTGGCTCCCATCGTGCAGGTCTGCGACGCCATCTCGGGCGCACGCCCCGGCGCACGCCGCGAAATCGTAGAAGCCTACATCAAACGCCTCAACGACCTCGAACAGCTCGCCATGTCCTATCCCGGTGTTATCAAGACCTATGCAATCCAGGCCGGCCGCGAGCTGCGCGTGATTGTAGGCGCCGACAAGATCGACGACACCGAAACAGAAAAACTGTCGGCCGAAATCGCACGCCGCATCCAGGACGAGATGACATATCCCGGACAAGTGAAAATCACCGTAATCCGCGAAACACGTTCTGTCAGCTTCGCCAAATAAAGCCAAAGAGGCCCACGACACATGGCAGACAACGAAAAAAAACTCCCCGACGGCATCGACTGCTCGCGCCGCAAGCTCCACAGCTTCAACTGGCTGGCGGACATTCCCGGCGGATGCGCCGACTTCGACATCGTGGAGGTGCAGTTCAAGAACACCCGCAAAGGCTACTACCGCAACAGCACCGGCCTGCCGCTTGAAACAGGCGACATGGTGGCTGTCGAGGCATCGCCCGGCCACGACATCGGAATGGTGTCGTTGACAGGCGAACTGGTGAAACTGCGCATGAAACGCAATTCGGCGCACCGTAGCCAGCAGCAAGGACAGAATGCCGAAATCAAACGCGTGTTCCGCAAGGCAAAGCCCTCCGATCTGGAAAAGTTCGAAGAGGCTCGCGCCCGCGAAGAGGACACCATGATACGCGCCCGCAAAATCGCCGAAGAGCTGAAGCTGAACATGAAAATCGGCGATGTCGAATTTCAGGGCGACGGCAACAAGGCCATATTCTACTACATAGCCGACGAGCGCGTCGACTTCCGCCAGCTGATCAAAGTGCTGGCCGACACCTTCAAGGTGCGTATAGAAATGAAGCAGATCGGTGCACGCCAGGAAGCCGGCCGAATAGGCGGCATAGGTCCCTGCGGACGGCCGCTGTGCTGCTCGCAGTGGATGACCAACTTCGTGTCGGTAGCCACCAGCGCCGCCCGCTTCCAGGACATATCGCTCAATCCGCAGAAACTCGCCGGCCAGTGCGCCAAGCTCAAATGCTGCCTCAATTTCGAGGTCGACGCCTATGTCGAGGCATCAAAACGCATGCCGCCGCGCGACACACGCCTTGAAACAGCCGACGCCACCTACTTCCACTTCAAATCGGACATATTCAGCCGTCTGGTGACCTATTCCACCGACAAGGCCATAGCCGCCAATCTGGTTACAATCAGCGCCGACCGCGCTTTCGAAATCATATCGCTCAACAAAGCCGGCGAAAAACCGCTGACCCTGGCACCCGAAAGCGAATCGGCTAAGGCCAAACCCCGCGCCGATTTCGGCGACATCCTCGGCGGCGAGGACGATATCTCGCGCTTCGACAAAAAGAAGAAAAAACGCCGCAACAACGGAAAGAAAAATTCCGACAGCAAGGAGCAGAACCGCGAGCAGGGACAAGGCCAGAAAAAACGCCGACGCCCCGACGGACAAGGAAAGAAACCGCCGGAGGGAAGCTGAGGGTTGAGGGTTGAAAGTTGAGAGTTTAGGGTTTAAAGTTTAGAGGCAAATTCTGAAAATGAAAAAAATCCTCGGTGCCATACTTAGCGTCATAGTCCTCGCCCTCCTGCCGGCTTCGTGCCTGAGGGAGGGCGAGCGCTACAGCCGCTTCCACACCATGGCCGACGCCCGCTGGATCTACGGCGACACCTTGCGCTTCGATTTCTCGGAAGCCGCCGGAACCGACAGTACGGCGACACCCGTCGCCGGCGATCTGCTTATCGTCGTAAGACACAGCCGTTCATATTCCTACAGCAACATCTGGCTTGAATTGGGCGACGCCACCGGCATGCGCCGCGACACTCTCAACATACTCCTTGCCGACGTCTACGGCCGCCGGCTCGGCCACGGACTCGGAACCGATTTCCAGCGCGCCGACACCGTGGCCCGCGGAATAGTCCTCGCCGATAGCACGGAAGCCACACTGACCCTGCGCCACATCATGCGCACCGACACTCTCGACGCCATCGAACAGATAGGCATGATCTTTATTCCTGAAAAAAACACCATCGACCGATGACAAAGAACTACGACAGCGTCATATTCGACATGGACGGCACCCTGTGGGATGCCGTCGACTCATACTGCCGGGTGTGGAACGCCACCATAGCCGAAACAAAGCTCGACGTGCCGGAGGTGACGCGCCGTCAGCTCTGCGAGCTTATGGGCACTCCACTCGAGTCCATACTGCACAATCTGCTCGACGGCAGCGATGTGGATCCTGAAGATTTCCTGCGCCGGCTTCTCGACAACGAATGCCGCATGATGCCCGAACTCGGCGGCAGGCTCTACGAAGGCGTCCGCCCCACCTTGCAGCGTCTGCACGACAGCGGAACACGCCTGTTCATGGTCAGCAACTGCGGGCCTGACGGTCTGACTAACTTCCTTGCATACACCGGACTGAGTGATTTCTTCACCGAAACACTCTCTTTCGGCGCCACAGGAGTGGAAAAAGACGTGAACATCCGGCGCCTTGTCGCTTGTTATAATCTAAAGGCTCCGCTCTACGTAGGCGACACCGCCGGCGACTGCCGCAGCAGCCATGCCGCCGGCATCGACTTCGCATGGGCACGCTACGGCTTCGGCCACCACGTGAGCGGTGCCGAACATACAATCGACAGCATCACACAACTCTGCGACATCGTCGCGCCAACGAAATGAAAGAACCCGCAAACCACAGCGACATCGTACTGCTGCAAGGCGGAGAGCAGAAACTCAGGCTCCGCCGCCTCTGCGACATAATGGGCGAATCCGGCATCGAAGCTATACTCGTCCACGACAAGGCCAACATATATTACCTGACAGGCCGCGTTTTCGCCGGCTACATACTGGTGAGCCGCAAGCTCGACTCTCCGCTGTACTTCGTACGCCGTCCCAACCACCTCGAAGGTCCCGGGCTGCACTATATACGCAAGCCCGAAGAGATGGCCGGCACAATAGCGGCCGCCGGCACCGATCCCACAGTCGTTGCTCTCGAGCTTGACAGCCTGAGCTATTCCGCCGCACGGCGGCTCGACGCCGCCCTCGGCCGCACGGAAGCCGCCGCAGGCAACGCCTCGACAGCGCTCCGCCGCGCCCGCGCCGTGAAGACCACCGTCGAACAGCACAAACTGCGCGAATCAGGCATGCGGCACGCCCGCGTCTATTCCCGCATCCCGCATCTATACCGCGAAGGGATGAGCGACATCGAACTCCAGATAGAGATCGAACGCGCTTCACGCCTCGAAGGCTGTCTGGGACAGTTCCGCACCGCCGGCGACGAAATGGAACTCCACATGGGCAATGTACTGACGGGCGAGAACGCCAACACCCCGTCGCCCTACGACTTTGCCATGGGCGGCGAAGGTCTGGACCCGTCGCTGCCCGTGGGCGCCGACGGCACTGTCATCCGGCCCGGAATACCCGTGATGGTCGACGTCAACGGCAACTACACCGGATACATGACCGACATGACACGCTGCTACGTGGCCGGCACTTCCGTCCCTGAAAAAGCGGAAGCCGCCAACAAGCTCTCGGCCGAAATCTGCCGCGCCGTAGCCGATGCCGCACGCCCGGGAGCAAAAGCCGCCGACCTCTACCGCCTTGCCGCCGGAATGGCAGCCGACGCCGGAATGGAGGAATACTTCATGGGGCACCGCTACCATGCGGGATTCGTCGGCCACGGCGTAGGTATCGAAGTCAACGAACTGCCAGTGCTCGCCCCGCGCTCGCGCGACATCCTCGAAGCCGGCAATGTCATAGCCGTAGAACCTAAATTCGTTATCCCCGGCATAGGTGCCGTCGGGATAGAGAACACCTACATAGTGCGCGACAGCGGAGGCGCCGAACGCATAACCGACGCTCCGGAAGACATCACGCCGCTACAGTAAGCAGCCGCGCAACCACCCCCGACCACGCTTGCAATGAATCTTAAAGACAAACTGTTACACAACCGCATATTCAAAACCGTAGGAGAAGCGGCCGACGGCGTCGGGCGCCCGTGCTACGTCGTAGGCGGTTACGTACGCGACCTGATAATAGGCCGCCACTCGAAGGACATCGACTTCGTGACCGTCGGTTCGGGCATAGACCTGGCGCAGACAGTCGCCGGACGCCTCGGCCGCGGCGCGCATGTCAATGTCTACCGCAGCTACGGCACCGCACAGATACGCCGCGGCGACCTCGAACTGGAATTCGTCGGCGCACGCCGCGAGTCCTACGACCGTTCGTCGCGCAACCCGGTGGTCGAAGACGGCACGCTCGAAGAAGACATAGCCCGCCGCGACTTCACCATCAACGCCATGGCCATCAGCGTCAACGCCGACAATTTCGGCGAAGTCATCGACCTTTACGACGGCCTGTCCGACATCGGCAAACGCATCATCCGCACACCGCTCGACCCCGACATAACGTTCAGCGACGACCCGCTGCGTATGCTCCGCGCCGTACGCTTCGCCACACAGCTCGATTTCACCCTGGCGCCGGAAACCTTCGAGGCTCTGCGCCGCAACGCGCAGCGTGTCGAGATCCTCGCCCGCGAACGCATCAAGGACGAGCTTTTTAAAATCATGGCCGCACCGCGTCCGTCGACAGGCTGGCGACTGCTCCACGACAGCGGCCTGCTGCAAATCATACTGCCCGAACTCGCACGGCTCAAAGGTGTCGACGTTGTAAAAGGGCACGGCCACAAGGACAACTTCCTGCACACTATGGGTGTGCTCGACGCCGTGGCCGCCAAAAGCGACAATATCATGCTTCGCTGGGCCGCCCTGTTCCACGACATAGCCAAACCGCAGACCAAGCACTTCGACCCCGCCCGGGGATGGACTTTCCACAACCACAATTTCATAGGCGCCAAGATGATACCCGGAATATTCTCGCGCATGAAATTCCCGCAAGGCGCCGAGATGCGCTATGTTGCCAAACTTGTGGAGCTGCACATGCGCCCCATAGCGCTTGTCGAGGACGAAGTGACCGACAGCGCCGTCCGTCGGCTGGCAAACTATGCAGGCGATGATCTGGACGACCTGATGATACTCGCACGCGCCGATATAACCAGCAAGGACGAGGCCAAGAAACAGCGTTTTTTGGCAAACTTCGACCTCGTCGAGGAAAAAATCGCCGTAATAAAGGAAAAAGACCGCCAGCGGACACGAAAATTCCCCGTCGACGGCTCAGAAGTGATGCACATATTCGGCCTGCCGCAAGGCCCGCAGGTAGGCTTCTTCATAAAAAACCTGCAGAACGCCATACGCGAATGCGACATCGACGATACCCGCGAAGCCGCCATAGATTATCTCTATGAACTCGGGCGCCGCGCAGGAATCGAACCCGTCAATCCACCATACGACCAACAACAATGTACTACGTAAGCAAACGACTTGAAATATCGGCGGCACACCGCCTCGAACTCGACTATTCGAGCAAATGCACGCGCCTGCACGGCCACAACTGGATCGTGACCGTACACTGCCGCGCTGCCGAACTGAATGCCAACGGCATGGTTACCGACTTCACCGACATCAAGAAGATAGTGTCGGAACGGCTCGACCACTCGTGCCTCAACGACACACTCGACTTCAACCCCACGGCCGAGAACATCGCCCGATGGATATGCGACAACGTGGCAAACTGCTACCGCGTCGAGGTGCAGGAGAGCGAAGGCAACACCGCGGCATACGAAAAAGACTGAACGGAAAAAGCGGCAAGACAAACAATAAAACGATGAAAAAATACCGCGTCAACGAAATATTCTACTCGCTTCAGGGCGAGGGCTTCTATACGGGTACGCCGGCGGTGTTCCTGCGATTCGCAGGCTGCAACCGCGCCTGTCCCTTCTGCGACACCGATTTCAAGAACTTCACGGCCATGGACGCCGACGAAATAGCCGAAGCCGTCGCCGCATTTCCCGCCCGCCATCTGGTGGCTACAGGCGGCGAGCCGCTGCTGCAGCTCGACAGCGACCTTTTGCGCGCCATCAAGGCCCGCGGATTTTATGTGCAGGTGGAAACTAACGGTTCCATGCCCGTTCCGCCCGAAGTGGACTGGGTGACATGTTCGCCAAAGGACGCTCCATGGGAGGTGAACCGCATCGACGAACTGAAAATCGTCTATCAGGGACAGGACGTCGAGCAGACAGCGTCGCTGCTGCCGGCGCCGCGCCTCTTCCTGCAGCCCTGCTCGGGAGTGAATGTCGCCGAAACCGTCGAATATATCATGCGTCATCCGCGCTGGAGGCTGTCGCTTCAGACCCACAAACTGATCGACATCAGATGAAACGCCTGCTCGCCATAGCCGCAACCATCATGCTCATAAGCGCCGGAACGGCGCCGGCAGCAGCGCAAGAGCGCCCCGACACCGTAGTCAGTCTTGTCACCATCTATCCGGGCAGCGACATCTACGAGCTTGAGGGACACTCGGCTCTGCGCCTGCGTATGCCCGGCGGCGCCGACATAGCCGTGAACTTCGGGCTGTTCGATTTCGACAGTCCCAACTTCGTCTACCGCTTTGTCAGCGGACAGACCGACTATATGGCCGGAGCAATGCCCTGGCAGCCTTTTCTGGATTCATACCGGCGGCAGGGACGGCGGGTTATCGAGCAGGAACTCGACCTCGACAGCACGCAAAAAGCGCGTCTGATCGAACTCACGGCGGAAAATCTGCGTCCGGAAAACCGCACGTACCGCTACAACTACGTGCTCGACAATTGCGCCACACGTCCCTTGAAGCTTATAGAACTGGCCGTAGGCGACAGCATAATGCTCGGTCCCGGACCCGACGAGGCACAGTCGTCGCTGCCGGTGACATTCCGCAATTCCATGCGCCGCTACCACCGCAACTACCCGTGGTACCAGTTCGGCATAGACCTCGCCCTCGGCTCCGGCATAGACCGCCCGATAAGCCGCCGCGAGGAAAGTTTCGCTCCCGCCACTCTGGCCGTGCAGATGGCATCGGCCACTGCCGGAGGCCGGAGGCTCGTCGGCGCGACGAACGTACTTGCCGACTTCTCCGAAGACAATGCCGTACTAGCCCCCACCCCATGGTACCTGACACCTGCGGCCGCATTCATCCTCCTCCTGCTTCTGGGTGCGGCCTTGAGCATAGCCGACCTGCGCCGCGGGGCATACGGCACACTGAGCCGCCTGTTCGACACCGTGTTCTTCGGCGTGCTCGGCCTTACAGGCTGCGTGCTCACGTTCCTGATATTCGTGTCTGTCCACGAAGCCACGTCGCCCAACTGGCTATACGTGTGGCTCAATCCGCTCTGCCTGATTCCCGCGATATTCCTTTGGTTAAAAAAGGGGAAATGCGTGTTAATTTGTTATCAAATCATTAACTTTGCAGTGCTTTTAATCTTCGTGGCTGTGTGGCCTTTTTTACCGCAGTCGGCCAATCCGGCCTTTTTGCCCGTAATCCTTACGGAAATGCTGCGTTCGGCCACATACGTCAGGCTGACCGCGACAGCTTCACGACGAAACAAGCGATAACACAACAAAACAGATAATGTCCGCAACCGCCTGCCGCACCAAGATGCCCCGCATCGTCCTGGCTCTTCTGGCCTCGATGGTGACGATGACCCTCCCTGCCGGAGAGCCGTCGCCGCAGGCGCGTCTTGTCGTCGGCATAATGGTCGACGGTCTTGACAACGACTATCTGGAACTTCTGCAAAGCCGATTCGGCCAAGGCGGATTCAACCGTCTGGCGCGCGAAGGCCTTGTGCTGCTCAACGCCGACTACGGAACCCCGGTCGACGCCACCGCCGCCACCGCCATGATATTCACCGGCGCCTCGCCGGCCGTCAGCGGAATCGGAGGAGCCGAAGTCTACGACCGCGAGGCACACCGCGCCACCGGCGTTTTCCACGACCCGACGACGATAGGCAACTTCACCAACGGCACATACTCGCCGGCAGCGCTGCGCGTAAGCACTCTGGCCGACGAACTGCGTGTGGCCGCAGGAGGCGTGAACCTCGTGTACTCTATAGCGCCGGAAGCCGCCGACGCCATAATCATGGCCGGACACAGCGGCAACGCCGCGATATGGCTCGACAGGCGGACGGCGAACTGGGCCTCGAGCACATTCTACCGCGACATGCCCACCACCGTATCGACACGCAACCGCCTAAGGCCGCTGTCGATGCGACTCGACACCATGAGCTGGTATCCGGCCATAGAACCTAAAAACTATCCCAATCTGCCCGATCACCTGAAGCATTACCCGTTCCGCTACGTATTCCCGCGGGCAAACGCGGCAAGGCTCGACATGTTCGTGCAGTCGCCGCTAATGTCGGCCGAAGTCACCGATGTGGCTGTCGACATGATGGACAAGCTGGCAATGGGGAGTCACGACGGCACCGATATGCTCAACCTGAGCTATTCGCTGCAAGCGTTCGACTATAGCAAGAACAGCGACACACGCGTAGAGCTGATGGACTCATACATCCGGCTCGACCGCCAGCTCGACCGCCTTTTCAAAGCCGTAGACAAGCGTGTCGGCGCCGGCAACAGCATCATCTTTCTGGCCGCGACACCCCCTCGCACACGCAGTCGCCGCGACGACGAGCAATGGCGGATCCCCTACGGCGAATTTTCGACACGCAAGGCACTGTCGCTGCTGAACATGTACCTTATGGCCCTGCACGGCAACGGCGAATACGTGGCCGGATATCACCGCGGGGAATTCTATCTCAACCACAAACTGCTCAAAGAGCGCGAACTCGACCCTGCCGACGTACGCGACGAGGCCGCCGCTTTCCTGCTGCGCATGACAGGAGTTGAAAGCGCATATACCATCGACGAAATCGCCCGCGGACATGCCGGAGCCAATGCCGAGGCCCTGCGCCGAAATACCGACCTTCATCACAGCGGCGATGTGCGCATCACCGTCCTGCCGGGTTTCGACCTGATCGACGACTACAACAACGCACCCGACCCGCAGCGTATCCCTACGGCTCAACGCGCCGTAGGAACAACCGCGCCGGTATTCATAATGGCTCCCTCGATGGAAGCGCGCCGCATCGACACCCCCGTCGACGCACGCCGCGTTGCGCCTACCGTCGCTCGCCTGCTGCGCATACGCTCGCCCAATGCCGCCGGAGCGCCGGCTTTTAGGGACTGACCGCAGCCTTATCTTCCGAAAGAGGTATTCAAGGAAAAATCCAATAGCCGCAGCGCATATTTACAACCGCCTTTCCCGATTCAGGGAATCGCGGTTTTCGCGTTTTTCCTCCATTCAATCAAAAACAATAAAAAAAACTATAATAATGTCCTTTACATCAGTTCTTAAAACAATCTTCGGCGACAAGTCGACACGCGACCTCAAGGCCATCAGGCCGCTTCTCAACAAGGTCAACGCCCTGCGTCCCGAAATGGAAAAACTAAGCATCGACGAGCTGCGCGAAAACATCAACCGCGTGCGCGCCGACATAGCCGCCGCCACCGAGGCCGACCAGAAAGAAATCGACCGCCTCAAGGCCGAAGTCGAAACACTGCCCATCGACAAGCGCCAGACGCTCTGGGATCAGATCGACAAACATGAGAAAAACATCACCGACACTCTCGAAACAGTCCTCAACGACAAACTTCCTATAGTGTTCGCCACCATGCGCGAAACCGCCGCACGCTTCGCCGCCAATGAAACAGTCGAGGTAACCGCCACCCAAATGGACCGCGATCTGGCCGCCGCCGGACGCGACTTCGTAAGCATCGAAGGCGACAAAGCCATCTGGAAAAACCACTGGATTGCCGGCGGCAACGAAATCAAGTGGGACATGGTGCACTACGACGTCCAGATAATAGGCGGCATAGTCCTCCATCAGGGCAAAATCGCCGAAATGGCAACCGGTGAGGGCAAGACCCTCGTGGCCACGCTGCCGGTGTTCCTGCGCTCGCTCGCCCGCCGCGGCGTACACGTGGTGACCGTCAACGACTATCTCGCCAAGCGCGACTCCGAATGGATGGGGCCGCTCTACATGTTCCACGGCTCGACAGTAGACTGCATCGACAAGCACCAGCCCAACACACCCGAACGCCGCCGCGCCTACGAGTGCGACATCACTTTCGGCACCAACAACGAATTCGGCTTCGACTACCTGCGCGACAACATGGCAATGACCCCCGAAGACCTCGTGCAGCGCAAACACTATTACGCTATCGTCGACGAGGTCGACTCGGTGCTTATCGACGACGCCCGCACGCCGCTTATCATCTCCGGACCCGTGCCCAAAGGCGACGACCAGCTCTTCGACCAGTATAAATCCAACGTGGAAAAAGTAGTCAAGGCACAGCAGCGCCTCGTCACCCAGATTCTCTCCGACGCCAAGACAAAAATAGCTTCCGACGACAAGGAAGTAAAGAAAGAAGGCGCCCTGCTGCTTTTCCGCGCATTCAAAGGTCTGCCGAAAAACAGCGCCCTCATCCGCTTCCTCAGCCAGGAAGGCATGAAGAACCTGCTGCTCGAAACGGAAGCCCACTACCTGCAGGACAACTCCCGCGAGATGCCTGTCGTCACCGATCCGCTCTACTTCGTGATCGACGAGAAAAACCGCAGTGTCGAACTGACCGACAAAGGTATAGACGAACTTACCGGCCATGCCGCCGACCCCCAGTTCTTCGTGCTGCCCGACATCGCCTCGCAGCTCTCCGAGCTTGAGCACATAGCCGATCCGGCCGCCCGCCAGGAACGCAAGGACGAACTCATGGCCAACTATGCCATCAAGTCGGAACGCGTACACACCGTAACCCAGCTTCTCAAAGCCTACACGCTCTTCGAGCGCGACGTGGAATATGTAATCGACGACAACAAGATCAAGATCGTCGACGAGCAGACAGGTCGTATCATGGAAGGCCGCCGCTACAGCGACGGACTCCACCAGGCCATCGAGGCCAAGGAAGGTGTGAAAGTCGAGGCCGCCACGCAGACATTCGCCACCATAACGCTCCAGAACTACTTCCGCATGTACCACAAGCTTGCGGGTATGACAGGTACGGCCATCACCGAGGCCGGCGAGTTCTGGGACATCTATAAACTGGACGTAGTGACCATCCCCACCAACAAACCGGTGGCACGCTTCGACCTCAACGACCGCGTCTACAAGACCAAAAAAGAAAAATACAAGGCCGTCATAGCCGAAATCGAGCGCCTGGTGGGCGAAGGCCGCCCTGTGCTCGTGGGCACCACATCGGTCGAAATCTCCGAACTGCTCAGCCGTATGCTCGACATACGCCACATTCCGCACAACGTGCTGAACGCCAAGCTGCACCAGCGCGAGGCTGAAATCGTGGCACTCGCCGGACGCAAGGGAACCGTAACCATAGCCACCAATATGGCAGGCCGCGGTACCGACATCAAGCTCACACCCGAGGTGAAAGATGCCGGCGGTCTGGCCATCATAGGCACCGAACGCCATGAAAGCCGCCGTGTCGACCGCCAGCTGCGCGGACGTGCCGGCCGTCAGGGCGACCCGGGTTCATCGGTATTCTTCGTATCGTTCGAAGACCAGCTGATGCGCCTTTTCGCAACCGATTCGGTGATGAAGATGCTCGACCGCTTCGGCCTGCAGGAGGACGAGATGATAGAGCACAAGATGGTCAACAACGCCATCGAAAAAGCCCAGAAGCGCGTCGAAGAAAATAACTTCGGCATACGCAAACGCCTGCTTGAGTTCGACGACGTGATGAACAAGCAGCGCACATATATCTACGACCGTCGCCACCACGCCCTCTTCGGCGAACGCATAGGCATCGACATCAACAACATGCTCTGCGACGTGGTCGAGAATCTGGTGCAGAACTATTCGCAAGCCTCCGACTATCCCGATCTTGAGAACGAGATCATGCGTGTGTTCGCTATCGAGGCTCCTTTCACCGAACAGGAATACGCATCAATGGATAAGGAAGAGCGCATCGACCGCCTCAACGCCGCCGTGGCCGAAGCTCTCGAACGCAAGAGCCAGCGAATCTGCGAGGTAGCCATGCCCGTAGTCAGCGGAATGCTCGCCAACACCAACTACCGCGGACAGATCCTCGTTCCCATCACCGACGGCAAACGCCGCTTCCACCTGCGTGTCGACCTCGAGGAAGCCGCACGCACCGAAGGCCGCGCCATTGTCAAGGAATGGCACAAGGCTCTGATGCTTGTCACCATCGACGAACTCTGGAAAGAACATCTTCGCGAACTCGACCAGCTGCGCCAGTCGGTACAGAACGCCGCCTACGAACAGAAGGACCCGCTGGTAATCTACAAAGTGGAATCGTTCCACCTGTTCGAGAACATGCTCAACGAACTGAACACCAAAGCTACCGCCGCCCTGATGCGAGGACAGATTCTGGTACGCCAGCCATCGCCCGAAGAAATCGAACAGCAGCGTGTGGCCGCCGAAGCCGGCGACCGGCAACAGCCCCAGCCTCAGCCCCGACGCGAGCCTGAGGTGAAGGAAGCCGGCCCGCAGATGCAGACCCGCTACAACTACCGCGCAACAAAAGCCAGCCTCCCCGACGAAGAAGCACAGCGCGCAGCCGCATCGGCTCCACAAGGCGAACAGCAACGTCCGATGCCCATAAAGAACAACAATCCCAAAATAGGACGCAACGATCCTTGCCCATGCGGCTCAGGCAAAAAATACAAGAACTGCCACGGCAAGAACATGTAAACCGCACGCACCGACAATCACCCTGATATACCGGCGACGGCTGCCATGATTCGCTGGCAGCCGTCGCCGCTTAAAACCGTTAAATCCTGATACAATGAAACGAATCCTTATCACATGCCTTGCCGCGGGCATAGCAATCGCCGCCGTGGCAGCTCCGTCCGTCAAAAAAACAGACGATGCCATACAGGGCTATCCCATTGCCCCCGTACCCTTCACCGCCGTACACATCTCCGGCCCATTCTGGGGCGCACGCATGGAAGCCAGCCGCAATGTCACAATACCGCTTGCATTCGGCAAATGCGAGGAAAACGAACGATACGCCAATTTCGTACGCGCCGCCCATCCCAGCGATTCATACAAAGTCGAGGGCTTCTCCTTCGACGACACCGACGTCTACAAAACCATAGAGGGCGCGGCATACCGCCTGCATAATTTTCCCGACCGCCGGCTCGAAGCATACGTCGACAGCGTGATCGAAATAATGGCCACGGCTCAGGAAGCCGACGGATATCTCTACACCGCACGCACGCAGAACCCGGCGCATCCCCACCCTTGGGCGGGAAAAGAACGCTGGACTTCGGTAGAAGACCTAAGTCATGAATTCTACAACCTCGGCCACATGATAGAAGGCGCCGTAGCCTACTGGCAGGCGACCGGCAAGCGGCGTTTCCTCGACATAGCCGTCAGATATGCCGACTGCGTTTGCCGCAACATAGGCGACGGCGAAGGAAAACTGCGCCTTGTGCCCGGCCACCAGATTGCCGAAATGGCTCTGGTGCGGCTCTACAACGCCACCGGCGACAGGAAATACCTCAATCAGGCACGTTTCTTTCTCGATGCACGCGGAACCACCCCGCGCCGTCAGGAATACTCGCAGTCGCACATCCCTGTACTGGAGCAGAAAGAAGCTGTCGGCCACGCCGTACGCGCCACCTACATGTACGCCGGCATGGCCGACGTGGCGGCCGTGACAGGCGACACAGCCTATATCAGCGCCATCGACAAGATATGGGAAAACATAGTCGGCAAGAAGCTTTACGTCACCGGCGGGATAGGCGCACGCCATGCCGGCGAAGCGTTCGGCGACAACTACGAGCTGCCGAACGCCTCGGCCTACAACGAAACATGTGCCGCAATAGGAAATGTGTACACCAACTACCGCCTCTTCCTACTCCACGGCGACTCGAAGTACTACGACGTGCTCGAACGCACACTCTACAACGGACTGATCTCCGGAGTGTCGGTCGACGGCGGCAGTTTCTTTTATCCCAATCCGCTGGCATCGACCGGTGACTACAGCCGCAAGCCCTGGTTCGGCTGCGCATGCTGTCCAAGCAACATCAGCCGCTTCATTCCCTCGCTTCCCGGCTACATATATGCTGTCAAGGACAACAATCTGTACGTCAACTTGTTCATGCCTAACAAGGCGGATATCGCGCTCGGTCGCAAAAAGCTTTCCATCTCGCAGGAAACGGGCTACCCGTGGAATGGCAACATACGCCTGAAAATCGACAAGGGCAATGCCGTAATGGCGCTGAACATACGCATCCCGGGGTGGGTGCTCAACCGTCCCGTGCCAAGCGATCTCTACAGTTATGCCGACGGTCTGACTCCGTCCTACACCGTCAAGGTTAACGGAACTCCGGTCAGCGGCGAACTGAAATCGGGATACTTCGTCATAGACCGCAAATGGAAAAGCGGCGATACGGTCGATGTCGAGTTCGATATGCCCGTACGCACGGTCAAAGCACATGAAAAAGTAGCCGATGACCGCGGACGTCTGGCTGTTGAACGCGGTCCCATAGTATATTGCGCCGAATGGCCCGACAACGATTTCGACATATTCACAGCTCTGCTCAACCGTACACCCCGCTTCAGTATAGAAGAAGCTCCCGAGTTGCTCGGCGGACTGACAAAAATACATACCGATGTACAGGCTCTCTCCTACAGCGGCGACGGCAGACTGGATGCTACCCCGCGGCGCCTGACCCTGATTCCCTACTACGCCTGGGCACACCGCGGCGAAGGCAACATGACAGTGTGGCTTCCGTATGAACTACAGGCTGCCTCGGCATCGGCTCCCGCCGGTAGCGCCTTCGAGGACAACGGCTTTTTCAGATAGCGGCACATCCTATGCGTGAATACTCTCTAAATTCTCCCATCTAAACCATAAACTCTAAACCGGACGTGCCACGGCACGTCACTACATGAAACCGACTATATCGAGGGTTCTCATCGCCTCGCTTTCTAACGCAAAAAAGCAGCCTTAAGGGGCTGCTTTTTGCGGAAAGAGAGGGATTCTTTCTACGCTGCGCTACGAAAGCGCTGCGCGATATCGAACCCGAGGGTTCTCATCGCCTCGCTTTCTAACGCAAAAAAGCAGCCTTAAGGGGCTGCTTTTTGCGGAAAGAGAGGGATTCTTTCTACGCTACGCTTCGAAAGCGCTGCGCGATAACGAACCCGAGGGTCCTCATCTCCTCGCTTTATAACGCAAAAAAGCAGCCTCAAGGGGCTGCTTTTTGCGGAAAGAGAGGGATTCGAACCCCCGGAGGTGTGACCCTCAACGGTTTTCAAGACCGCCGCAATCGACCACTCTGCCATCTTTCCTTGTCGCACGTATGCCGTGCTATCGGATTTTCAGTGCAAAGTTAGCGATTTTTTCTTTTCGCTGCAAATTTTTTTCCACATCCTGAATCCACATCCGTATTTTGTCGGTAAAATCGGGGCGGACGTCGATTTCATTCCTTCCAATTCGGGCACTATGATGCCGATTTAATTTTTTTGTATTATTTTTGCCTTCCGTCCGCAATGCAACATCGCCGCGGACAATGTCTAATCCAATCAATTTTCACATTTATATGAAGAAACTTTACTCCGCACTCGCCGTCATCCTCTGCCTGTCGCTGGCAGGAACGGCTGCACCCGTAAAAAAATCACATCTGAAAATCAAGAAAAGCGACGTAACAGCCGTCCAAGCAAAAGCTCCGGCGAAACATTCCAAAAAGATTCATACACTTGCTGAATCCGATGCCAAGGAAAACGTATCGATCGCAGGAAGTTACACCTGGAATTTCTATGACCTGTTCTATGGCGTCGCCGGCGACAATGACGCTACAATCGCCGAAGGTCCCGACGGAACCGTGACTGTCGACGGGCTTCTCAGCGACGTAGCCGGATTTTTCAGCAACGAAAAGCTTGCGCTGGACGCTGTCTACAATGCTACGGACGGAACCCTGTCCATAGCAAAGCAGGAAATAGGTTACGACGACGAATATAGCGAAACAGCCTATTTCTGCGCTCTCGATCTTGTTGAAAACCCGGCTTACGACCCGGACGACGAGATGTCGGAACAATACCTTCTCGAGGAACACGACGGTCCGTTCGTATTCACATATACCGACGGTGAATTTGTCGCCGACCCGGATCTTGTCATAGGTGTGATAGGCATGGACGCGGCGGACGGTTCTTACCTGGCTTTGTGCGAAAACGTCCTGACTCCGGCAACAGACTGGATTACAGGTTGGTCCGATACAGGCACCGTAAGTTACACGGACGGCTGGATTCTTCCCGGACTGCAAGATAATCCCGAAACATACGCCGCCTATGAGGTCGCATGGCAGGTAAACGACGAAAATCCCAATCTGGTGCGGATGCTCAATCCTTTCGGCAACGGCTCTCACGCCGAAGCCGACAACATGAACGACAGCAAAGACGGCTACATTATCTTCGACATCAGCGACCCGGATTGCGTGCTCGTACTCCCGAACGTGTACTCGGGATATGAAGACTTATTCTACGGAAGTTTCTATTGCTACAACTTTGCCGGCATATTCGCCGACATGGGATTCGGCACCGAGGAGATAAAATCGCAGCTTGAAGCCTCCTCCATCAGCACCTACAAGAACGGCATCATCACCGTTCCGGAGCCTATCTTCGGCATAACAGGCGAACGCGACGGATGCTACAGCTGGTATGAAGATGGTGAAACACCTATGGCAGCGATAATAAACATCGACGGTTCAGGAAACTCCGGCGTAGCCAATGTAGGCGTATCGGCCGAATCCACTGCCGCCGAATATTTCACCCTGCAGGGCATACGCGTCGACCGTCCGACATCCGGCGGCCTCTACATACTCCGCCAGGGCGACAGCTGCACCAAAATATCGGTGCGATAAGCCTGCCGTCAAGCAGGAGTTCAACCTTCTGATATAACAACAGGCTGCGCTGTAATTAAAAGTTACGGCGCAGCCTGTTTTGTTGGATTCGCGTTATACGCATGTTTCCGGACGTGCCGCGGCACGTCACTACGATCGGCGGCAGTGCGAAGCCTGTTTTTTCCTGTTATTTTGACACGACTTCTTTTTATATGATTTAAACACGAGTTGAGTTAAAGTGTATTAAACTTTTGCAAATAAACCTTATTAATCATTACCTTGCGAAACAAACCTCTTTTATCTCCTCGCCATGAAATCCGGTCTTTATCTCTTCTGCCTGCTTTATGCGTTCAGTATGTTTATCGCTACGGCACAAGCGGGATCGGCTTGGACCTACAAGGGTGTCTGGCCGGAGAGTCCTGCTGCGGCGACGATACGGGAGGTAACGACTCCTCGGCCGGCATTGCTGACGGGAGCGGCGGAGTTCTCCATTCCGCTACATACGCTGTCGGCCGAAGGGCTGTCGCTCGAGTTCACGATGCGCTTCGGCGCAGCCGAAACCTCCACGGAGGCTCTGATGGCAAAGACCGGAGCACGCGTGTTCCGTCCCGCGCGGGTGAACGTGCGCCGGGGAACAGGTGCCAATATCCCATCTCCGGCCTACGGCTGGGACCGCTTCGGCAATATGCTCTCAGCATCCGTCGCAGGCACCGATGCGACAG